>Ga0224495_10001135_pt1 | contig 19425 bp, 16 predicted proteins | sample SF_Jul11_sed_USG_FD_168128 | JGI IMG/M metagenome (GOLD analysis project Ga0224495, IMG submission 168128) | Sediment microbial communities from San Francisco Bay, California, United States - SF_Jul11_sed_USGS_4_1 | ecosystem: Environmental > Aquatic > Marine > Sediment | place: USA: California... | reverse complement strand
GCGCTTGTTTCTGAGAAAAATGATAATATAGATGCCTTTCTCTGCCCCGGCCATGTCAGCGTGATAATCGGCTACGGCGCCTTTACCGAGATTGTGGAACATTACTCACGGCCGTGCGTCGTGGCAGGCTTTGAACCGATGCAAATAATCGAGGGACTCGCCGAAATCTGTGGCCAACTGACCGCAGGCAAAGCCGAATTAACATCGGTATACAAAGCTGCCGTAACTGAACAAGGCAATACGACCGCGCAGAAAATCATGGCCGATTGCTTCGAAGAAACCGACGGTTACTGGCGAGGGCTGGGAAAGATTGAAAAAAGCACACTCAAACTGAGAGACAAATATAGACAATTAGACGCTCTTACACGATTTAACATGACCGAGGTACCGGGTGAGGACACCAGTGGCTGTCGCTGCGGCGAAGTATTATGCGGACTGATAGAGCCGCCGGAATGCGGCTTATTCAAAAATCGCTGCACCACCGAAACACCGGTCGGCCCGTGCATGGTAAGCTCTGAAGGGGCCTGCGCAGCGTGGTTTAAGTATGGCCCGGAGAGATAACACAAACAATGACAAAAGCCAAACACGACAGAATCTTACTTGCGCACGGCGGCGGAGGACAATTGACGGATGAATTAATCCGCCACCATATTCTACCGAACTTCAAGAATGACACCCTCGCTGAGCTGGCCGATTCGGCAAAGTTAAATCTCAACTCAAAGTCTGTGTTCTTTACGACGGACAGCTACGTCGTCAAACCGCTATTTTTTAACGGCGGTGATATCGGAAAGCTTGCCGTTTGCGGGACGGTAAATGACCTGGCTGTCGCCGGCTCAAAGCCTGTTGCCCTGTCATTGTCGCTGATAATCGAAGAAGGTTTTGATTTTGAATCCCTTGATAAGATTTTAGCCAGTATCAGCGAAGCAGCCCGACAAAACAATGTGAACATTGTTACCGGTGACAGCAAGACCGTTGAAACAGGGGCGGCTGATAAAATTTTTATAAATACGGCGGGAATTGGAGAAAAATTACCCGGCGTGGACTTGGGATTCGACAAGATTGCAGCCGGCGACAAAATCATTATCAACGGCACGATTGGTGACCACGGCATGACTATTATATCACAGCGGGAAGGTATCAAATTTGAATCGCCGCTGCAAAGCGACTGTGCAGGCCTGGCAGGATTAACCTGCCAACTGCTGGAGAATACAAAAGGCGTGAAGTTTATGCGGGACCCAACCCGCGGAGGATTAGCTGCAACACTCAACGAAATCTCAAAAGCAAGCGCCCTGAGTATAGAAATTCGCGAGGCTGACCTTCCAGTCAATCCAACGGTGCAAGCGGCAGCGGATATGCTTGGCTTTGACGTGGTCACAATTGCAAATGAGGGTAAATTTGTTGCTATCGTCTCGCCAGAATCAGCCGATGAATGTTTTAATATCTGCAAAAGCCATCCTCTGGGCAAAAAAACAGCGATTATCGGTGAGGTTGTACAAACACGCGATATGCCTATGGTGGAGATGACAACCAAAATCGGCGGAAAAAGGATTGTCCAGATGCCATACGGACGACAGCTTCCGAGGATATGCTGATGCACGAAACAATGATAGCAGAAAGTCTGCTGGAGGCAATCTCGGCTGAAGCTGCAAAACAAAATGCAAAACCCGTAAACGCCAGGATTAGCTGTGGAACGCTCAATGCCATCAATGACGAAGTACTTTGTTTTGCTTTCGAGGCCATTACCAAAGGCACACTGTGCGAAGGCATGAAATTAGAAATAGAGCACAAGCCAATGCAGGGGCTGTGTAAAAATTGCAATGAAAGCTTCAAAATTGATCTTTCCTGTTTGAGATGTACGAAGTGCGGCAGTGAGGATTTCAAATTACTGCCGGATGCGCCCTTATTGCTGGAAGAAATAGAATTTCAAACGGAGCAATAATATGTACAAAGTTAATGTCGGCAAAAAAATTCTCAGTGCAAATGAAGAATACGCCCTCAAAAACAGTCAGCTTCTAACCGAGCAGAAAAAATTATGCCTGAACATGATTTCATCTCCCGGCTCTGGCAAGACCACAATCCTGACAAGGACAATAAGCGATTTGAAAGATAAAATTAAAATCGGTGTCATCGAAGGCGACATTCAAACTGAAATAGACGCCGAAAGAATCAGAGCGACCAAGGCGCCGGCGATCCAGATAAACACAGACGGAGCGTGCCATTTATCAGCGGCCCAGGTAAACAGCGCGCTGGAGAATTTGCCCATTAGCGATTTGGATTTGATTTTTATAGAGAACGTTGGAAACCTCGTTTGCCCGTCGGCTTTCGAATTGGGGGAAAGCGCTAAAATAGCCGTGCTCTCAGTTGCGGAGGGTGATGACAAGCCGGCGAAGTATCCCTCTATTTTTGCAAAGTCAAAAGCGATGCTTATAAACAAAATTGACTTGCTGAAAGCAGGAGTACAGATAGACTTCGATATAGAGCGGGCGAAAGCCGATGCCCGCAAACTAAATAAAGGCATTGAAATTTTTCCAATCTCAGCCAAGACAGGCGAGGGTTTGGCCGGCTGGTACGACTGGTTAAAAAGAGAAGTTAAAAAATTACGACTGTGATTAACCTTTCGCCGTATTTCATATCCCGCTTCGCGCTTCACTCTCCGGATTAGGATTTAGTGCCTGACTGGTAGAGACCGTGTTTTCGGATATAATCAGCAACATCCGGGTGTAACATATCGGTCACATTATCTCCGGCAGCTAACCTGCTTCGTATTTCAGTGCTGCTTATATCAATTAGAGAGGTTTCAATAACGTTTCTCTGGAGCTTATCAACGCGGTCAGAACCCCAAATATCCTCAAATTTGGCGAAATTCGGGGGTTTACAGCCGGCCCGAAACATCGTCGACAGATTACACGAATCAATCAGCTCAGTGATTCCATACCAAAGTTGAAGTTCGTCAATACTATCGGCGCCTATGAGCCAATATATTGATGTTTCGCCTCCGTAGTCTTCCTGAAACCGGCGTACTGTCTCCAATGTGTAGCTCGGCTCAAGCTTTTGCAATTCATAATCGCTTACCTGGAAATTGTTATTGTCGGCAATTGCAAGAGCTATCATTTTGAGCCGATCGATATCACCTGCTCTCGGAAAGAAACCTTTAAGCGGAGAGCGTTTCGCCGGGACGAAAACGATTTTCTCGGCGCCAATATATTCGGCTGCGTCGGCAGCAACAGTAGTATGACCGAGATGAACCGGATCAAATGTACCGCCAAACAATGCTATTTTTCTGTTCTCCATAAAACAATTAACAGGTAAACTGTGTGTTATTGAAAAAAATTGTAAATGAAAAATAAAAAAACTACTCAATAAAAAATACTAACAAACAACGTAAACTATAAAAGCATAATTCAGTTTTCACCGGCTTCTAATATATAGCAGTACCCTTATAGTGTACACAATGACAAAAGAAAGTTTTTTACTTAACAATTTTACTTAACAATTAAAAACAGCAAAAACTGCTGATAAACCAAATAAACTGCCTTTAACACAGCTAATTATAACAAAGTCGTTTCACAGTGTGACAAAAAAATTCAATTACAATAAAAACAAATTGTGCCGCTTCATTAAAGAGTATGACAAACAATGTAAGACGTTATGTAAAAATTCCATCGACAAAAAATTAATGAAGTATTTGTAAACATTTGGACGATAAAAAAAATATGAAAATATTATTAACTTTTTTAATATTTTGTTTGACAGTAATTTTAGAATTAAATTAGTATTACGATGTTAACTTATTAAACACAAAAAAATAATTAACCGAAAGGAGTAAATGATGGCAAAGAAAAGGAAAAAAGCTAAAAAGAAAACAGCTAAAAAGAAAGCAACAAAGAAGAAGGCCAAGAAGAAAGCCAAGAAGAAAAAGAAATAGTACAACAATTTAAAATACTACAGCATCTTTAGAAGAAAAGGAAGGTTCACCTAAACACGCGAACCTTCCTTTTCTTTTTATATACACAGCCTTGAATCCAGTCCCATCAGTTCAGCCGCACCGGCAAAACTACACTTATCAGAGACTCTCTTGTTGCAATCGGCCCCGGATTTCGTATACTACTTTCTGTTACCAAAGAAAGGTTTTGTAAACCCTTATTGAAAAAAGAGTTAAAACAATATGGACTTCTTCAACTACAAAAACGGCAACCTGTTTGCTGAAAATGTAGACGTGGACAGGATCGCCTCCGAAGTCGGCACGCCGCTTTACATCTACAGCAAAGCAACCTTCAAGCACCATCTCCAGAGTATTCAACAGGCATACAGTGATCTCGATACTACGATTTGTTATTCCATTAAGGCCTGTGGTAATATAAATATCCTAAGATTTATGGCCGAGGCAGGAAGTGGATTCGACATTGTCAGCGGCGGAGAGTTATATCGCGCACTGCAAACCGGGGCCAACACATCGAAAATCGTTTATGCCGGCGTCGGGAAAACCGACACCGAAATAAAAGAAGCATTAAATGCCGACATCGGTTATTTCAACATTGAATCAGAAGCTGAGCTTAACAACCTGATTCGCCTGGTAAAAGAAAACAGCTCCGCGCCAAACAAGAAGCCTAAAGCAGCTTTGCGTGTCAATCCTGATGTTGATCCAAAGACACACAAATATACCACTACGGGTATAAAGGAAACCAAATTCGGTGTCGACATTGAACGTGCGAGAAAAATTTTCACAGATTTCGGTAAAAACGAATCGGTCGATCTTTGTGCAATCCACATACATTTAGGCTCTGCCGGACATACTATAGAGCCCTACGTTGAGGCGATAGAAAAAATATTGGCCCTGATTGAACAATTACGCGGCGATGGATTCTCGATCGAAGCAGTAGACATCGGCGGTGGATACGGCGCCGATTACATAACCGGAACATCACCAACGGCTGCTGATTACGCCGCAGCTATCGTGCCGTTACTAAAAGACAAAAATCTAAAACTTATTCTCGAACCGGGTGCAAGTATCGCCGCCAATACAGCGATTTTAGTAACTCAGGTTTTATATCTGAAAACCAGCGGACGGAAAAAATTTGTTATCGTCGACGCCGGCATGAACGATTTAATCCGTCCGCCGTTATATGGCGCATTCCATTTCATTTGGCCTGCGAAAGTGGATCAGAAATTTGTGCCCGAGCGGCGGGACAAAGAATTGAAACTGACCGGCACTGAAATCGTCGACGTGGTTGGCCCAATTTGCGAAGGTGCGGATTTCTTCGCAAAGGATAGACGCCTGCCTCCTGTCAAACGCGGCGACCTTCTCTCCATCTTCACGGCCGGCGCATATGGTTTTAGTATGAGCAGCAATTACAATGCTCGAGTCCGAGCCGCTGAAGTCCTTGTTGACGGCGATAAGTTTAGCATCATCAGAAAACGCGAAACCTACGAAGATTTAATATCGCTGGAAAAATAAGGTATTATTCACAACGTGCAAGTGAGCCCATCGGGTCCCAGGGCGGCAGGACTATCGGTTTAAGTTCGAACGCCTTCTGCAGCTCCTTGGGCAAATAGCTCTTGCGGGCTGCTATCTCGAACATAAACTCATCGAACCACGAGTCGTCCATAATAAAGAAGCCCTTCTCACCTATCTCATCGCTCCAACTGTTCTCTACGCGCCAGCGGCGCGGTTTGCCTTCAACGATATCCACGCCTGTAAACAGCATAGCGTGGTTCATACTGCTTTGGTGGTAAATAAGGCGGTCGGCCTTATTCAAGGCAAACTGCGTGTCGTAGACACCCTCGTAATCGAACAGGTGGGCGTCCCAGATTCCGATGTCACGGGCCATCTGCGGACTGCAATCGCATCCGAACCACACAGGTTCACCATCAAGCAGCGTGCGCATAGCGATATTTTTCATCGTATCAATGTCAACGTTCAAATACTTGACCGGCCCACCTCCCACCACATTACCCAGGTAAGCCACGGTGAAAGTACGACCAAACGGACTGCTCGGCCGAGGGTCATGCACCAGGCAAATGTACTCGTCCAGGTCAAGGGTTATATATTTTTTGGCAAACTCCAGTGGAGTCAGCACACCGTCGCGGTGAAACTTATTATCCTTGTCGCGCCACTGCCAATCAAAACGCACGGGGGGCGTACCTATGTGGATGCTCAGAATTCGGTAAATAACGGTAAGTATCTCGTGCTTTGCTTCACGTAATTTTTTAATACCGGCACCTTTCGCATGTATGTCTCTTAGACTCCTGGCGCCCTCACGGAGTTTGGCCTTAAGGGCCTTGTTCATCATACTGCTGTTCGATGAACTTTCGCTCTCCGGCATAGCCGTTTTGGGCACTAAACCATGCTTCCTGATGAGGCTAACGAACATGTTCCACTGCCCGCCGTCGTTGGCCACATTGTCCAGCAAAAAATCCACAGTTCGGTCGCCGTCGGGACGATTGGCCGTATCGATGATTGACTCCAGAAAGTAATTGGCACGCTCAATTTTGTCCCAAAAGAAGATGTAGCTCTGGCTAAACTCAAATTCCTTGAGGTTCATTTTTTTCATTGCGCCAACACGCAACAGGTTCGCTCCGGCAAATATCCAGCAGCGACCTGATTTCTTCTGATTGGTTACCGCCCAATCGTCGAGCTTGCACGAAAAGGAATCGTTGATTCCGGTAACGACCTCCCGGCTAAGCGCGAGCTTGTCGATGGTGGTAACAGTCACTGCATTCTGCATTTGCCGGTGGTGAGGCTCGCTATCGAATGCCTTTTGCATAAGCTTGAGGTGTTTGGACTGGAGGTTTTCGGCTGTTCCGCCCGGCGCAAACTTTTCAATGACAAAGGCAGTGTCTTTGTCCTGGGAAGTGCCCGCTTTGCACACAGATGATAACATAATAACGACAACCAATACTCCTGCAATTGACCGTAAATAACTCATAGGTTCCTCCTTTATATTGGCATCACTCAGGCAATATTCCAAAATTCGCCGTTTAGTCACAGCTATTTGTCAACATTGTAACAACTGAATTCAAAAGTTTCGTTCGATGAAGCCTGTATCAATTTGATTTTTGACAAAAAGGTTATGAGAGAGAATATCCAGGCAGATCGGTATTGTTGTTTTGATTGGCTCAATGACAAATTCACGCAAAGCCCTTTTCATTGTGGCAATAGCTTCAGTTCGCGTTCTTTGATAAACGATAAGTTTGCTAATCATCGAATCATAATTTGTCGAGACTGTCCAGCCCTGATGAACGTGCGTATCGACCCTGACGCCGGGACCGCCCGGCAGAATTAATTTGGTAATCGTACCCGGCGAAGGAGTGAAATTATTTGCGGGATCTTCGGCGTTGATTCGACACTCAATTGCCACGCCGGTATGCTTGATATTTTTCTGGCGAAATTTGATAGTATGACCGGCAGCGATTTTTAGCTGCCACTTAATCAAATCATGGCCCGTAACCATTTCGGTAACCGGATGCTCCACCTGGATTCGCGCATTCGCCTCAATAAAGTAAAACTTTTTATCCTTGTCCAAAAGAAATTCAATCGTCGCAGCATTAACATATTTGGCCTCTTTTATAATCCTCAAGGCAGCCTTGCAAAGTTCTTCTCTGCCACGTTCATCCAACACAGGACAAGGTGATTCCTCAATCATTTTTTGGTGCCTTCGTTGGATTGTGCAATCCCTTTCGTAAAAGTGCAATGCGTTGCCCTCTTTATCAGCTATTACCTGTACCTCTACGTGGCGGGGCTCAACTATGCACTTTTCCAGATAGACTCTCGAATCACCGAAAGCCGCATCTGCTTCGGCACGAGCTGCCCCGAAAGCAGCACGAAAGCTGATATCATTATGCGCAACCCTCATACCCCGCCCACCACCACCGGCAGCAGCTTTTATCATTATTGGATAGCCCATCTTGTTGGCAAGTTTCAACGCCTCAGACTCTTTTTCGATGGCACCCTCCGAACCGGGAACAACCGGCACCCTCACTTCTTGTGCCAGTTTCCGGGCCTGAACCTTGTCGCCGAGCAGCTGCATTGCCTCAACAGGTGGGCCGATAAACGCTATCCCACAATCCCTGCATATCTGGGCAAAGTTGATATTCTCCGCCAGAAAACCGTAACCCGGATGAATTGCCTCAACATCCGCGATCTCAGCGGCACTTATGATCCGCGGGATATTAAGATAACTTCCAGCCGAATCCGCCGGACCTATACAAATCGCCTCATCGGCAAGCTGCAGGTACGGTGCATCTTTATCGGCCTCGGAATAAACTGCCACCGCCTCAATGCCAAGCTCGTGACAGGCACGGATAATACGCAGAGCTATTTCACCACGATTTGCTATAAGGATTCTTGAAAACATAATTTCGTCTCTCAGTTCACGGGGCGCGAATCAGTCTGGTCTGATCCTGAAAAGTACCTGACCATATTCGACGGCCTGGCCATTGGCCACCAGAATCTCAGTAATCGTTCCGCCGGTTTCGGTCTTTATTTCATTCATTACTTTCATTGCCTCGATTATACAAACAACCGCCTGTGCATCAACATACGAACCGACTTCAACATAAGGGCCCGAGTCGGGGCTTGGAGTAGCATAGAAAGTACCGACAAGAGGCGATGTTATCTCCACCAAATCCTCCTCCAACTGCGGTTCCGAAACCGGGAATGGCGCTTGCGGTGTTGAGCTTTGTGCTGCATTGGGGCCCCCAGGAGCAGCTGAAACGTTTGGGCCGGCCATCACCGCACCAGTTCCGCTCGCACCTACTGCCGGTTGAGCCTGGCCGCGCTTTAGAAAAATTTTATCATCGCCATGGCTTATTTCAAGCTCGACCAGTTCGTTTCGCTTCATGATTTCAATGAGTTCCTTTATTTTCTGCAAATCGCTGTCTTTATTTTCAGCCATTGCCGCGTCCTTTCTTAATAAATTCATATCTCGTTTTTCAACAAGATACGCTTCTCGTTTCACAAAATATGTGTTAAGTATAACTGCAAAAGGTGGTTTTGCAACCAATTTCTGGGGACCCTCCGGCTCCGTTATAACATTAAGGATTTGCCCAAAAAAGGCACTGAACTGCAAAATTTTGTAAAAATCCTGCTATTAAATCATAACCTGTCACAGCTTTATGATATCCCCCGAAAGCGATAGTTTCTCAATAACAGTAACTATTACGGCAAAAGGCAATAATCTTGTTAAACTACCATCACACAGGCAGTGCTCAACAGGTGCATAATGGTCTACCAATGTGGGGTGCTTTAAAAAAGCCGTGCTTGATGAGCTTAATAGAGGTATCCAAAGCAGGTCAAAAGCTCAGGATGGTTATGTTCAGCAGAAAAGACGTTTAGAGTTTAGGCATACGCTAAACGCTACATTATTTCAAGGCTAACGGTTGTAATATCGTCGAATTCTGCCGGATCAATTTTCTGGCTTTGCGTAAGCTCTCTAAATTTGTCCCTCATCTCAACAATCGGCAAATTCATAATGTTGGAAAACTTTTCGCTGAAATTAAAACCGCTTTCGTCATCGAATCTACCGATAAAAGGTTCTGCTCCATCCGAATATAGCAAGAGCTTATCACCGGACTGAAGTTGCAGGGTCTGTTGGGGATATTCAGATTGCCCAAAAACGCCGAGCAGCGAACCTCTTATTTCCAATCGTTCTGGTGCCTCACCGGGCCTAATCAGAATCGGGTACGGATGTCCTGCACGGGCGAAGGTTAGCTGTAGTGTCTTTGTATCCAGCAGGCAATAGCAACAGGTAGCAAACTGGTAACCGGAGAGTTTCTGTGCAGCCATCCGCACATTGAGATGCTTCATAACTTCCGCCGGCGAGAATATACGGTAATTATTCTCGACAGTCTCACGCAGGACCATGGCCTGCTTTAGAAAAATCGTCAAAAGAGCGGCAGGCATCCCGTGACCGACTACATCAGCTACATAAAAAGCAATGTGCTGTTCGTCAATACGCACGACATCGTAAATATCACCAGAAACCCATTCGGCCGGCAAGAAGACCGTGGCCCAATGTATTTTGTCTGTATTAGGCATTTCAGTCTGCAGAAAATCCTGCTGAACAAGACCGGCCAAACGAAGCTGCTCAGTCAGGTTGTCAACCATCGCTCCTGTCATACTAAGCTGCTGCGCCAGTTTATTCTTGTAAATTGTCTGCACCTGCTTAGGTGGAAGCGCAGGTTTTACCGCCATTCCTGTACTTTTTTTACGGTATGCAAGATTAACGCTGACTCTGACCCACAGATCATCAATGGAAACCGCCTCGGTTGTGCCGCCCATTGTGAAACTGCTCTTTGCGGGTGATAAGGAAAAACTTTTTACGGGCATTTCCATCCGCTCAGTGAGCAAAATCACACCAATATTTTCCATCTCGAGAGATTCGATTATTCGGGCCAGTTTCTGCTGCTGCATAGCATCAGAACCTTCTGCATCGATAACCACAGTTCCAATCATGTTGAGCTGACCGCGTACCGTGGAAAACTTGTCTATTGGGAGGATGCGATAAGAAAGCTTCCTCTGCCTCAAAAGTCGCTTTATTTCAGATGGTATCTGGTTATGATTCGTCAGGTATAGAATATCTGTAAAGCTTTTTGGCAATTCAATCGTACTTAGGAGTTCTGCCTTTTCCATTTTATTTGCCCTCTACAGTCATATTATAGGACTCACTCAATCCTTATTCTGGCAAAAAACTAGTATAGATAGTTTCGACCAGTTAGGAGAGGTACTTTGCTTTTTTCCAGTTTTTTTCTGCTCCTATAAGATTTGTTATCTTCGCACCGTCTTCGAAGATCTGCCGGCACAAATTGTGAGCTTGCCCCCATGCAAATTGAACATTTGCAGAATTATACTTTTTTAAGTATTCCTGGTGATTCCCCCCCTGTATTTACCTGGCTCAAAGCCGCGTTTAGCCGGCGAATATTGCCGAGCCAATGCGAAGGATGGTTGCGCCCTCCTCAACCGCAACTTCGTAGTCTGAACTCATACCCATACTTAGCTCAGTAAATTGTGGCCCGACAATTTTTTCACCGCGCAGCTCAACAAATAACTCTCTTGCCCGAACAAAACAAGCCCGAATTACATCTTTATTGTGCGTCAACGGGGCCATTGTCATCAGACCAACCAGTTTTAGATTCGGCAAGGTCTCTAACTGCTCTGCCAGATGCGTTGTCGCCCCCACCGGAACACCATATTTTTGTGGCTCGTTTGAGATATTGACCTGCATGAGTATTTTAGGGCACAAGTTGAGCTTTGCCGCTAAAGCGTTTATCTCTTCCGCCAGCCGAAGTGTATCAACCGAATGTATCAGAGAAACCGTCGGCAAAACCTGGCGGACCTTATTACGCTGCAGATGGCCAATCATATGCCAATTGACCTTTCCCGGCAGAGCAGAATCATCATTTCCTTTCTCTAAAAATTCAGATATCTCAGCGGAAACTTTCTTTAATTGCTGAACACGGTTCTCACCGAGATCGGTAGAGCCCAGACGAATAACTTCTTGTATGGCCTCAATAGTGGCGGATTTGGTTACAACGACAAGTTTAATCTCACTGACGTCCCTGCCCACACGCGCACAAGCAGAGCTAATAGCGTCTTTTACACATCCTATTCTTTCAGAGATTTTTGTCATAAAAGATTGGCCGAGAATTCAATACTTAAGATATCCTGTCCACCCCAAAAAAGCACGTTTAAGATATCGGTCCTTGGTTGTTTTTGCCATCAAAAAGTCCTCATAAATACACACTTTTCGACCTACTATGACTATAATCTACGCCAATAAGCATAAATATTCAAGTCGCTTGATATTATGATTTCCACATAGATAATAAAATGAGGCAAAAAAACAAAAAAAAGCCATTTTTGACTTGCATTTTATCGTCTTAGCTGGTATATTAGTGGGTAGAGAAAACGTAGGGGATTATTCTCCTCTAAGAAATTCTTTTTTTTTATTTGACAATCTTGTTCGAAAATGGTAGGTAATTTGTTTTGTCTTTGAATTAAGGAAATGATGCTGCTTCAAGCAGCTTACGAGCCTCGGCGAGGCAGTGTGGCACACCGGTTTCCCCCCCAGCCGGTTCCACCGTCTCGCCTTTTTTTATACACACGTTAAGCCGCCTTGGCCGCAATATTGGGCTGTTCATCCCTGCTTAAGTCCCTCATTCTCCGCGGATTTGGACTATCACCCTTCTGTTGCGGGGGCCGTCGAATTCACAGAAAAAAATGGCCTGCCAGGTGCCAAGGGCCAGGGACCTGCCTTTTATCGGGATTTGCCTGCTGCACCCGATCATAGAGCTTTTGCAGTGTGCATCGGAATTGCCTTCGGAATGCTGATAGCCCGGACGATTATGGGGCACCAATTCCTCCAAAGTCAACAGTATATCATGTGGAACGGATGGGTCGGCATTTTCATTGATGGTAATTGCCGCCGTAGTATGAGGGCAATAGACTATTACATCGCCATCAGTAATACCGGATTGTGCGACAAGTGAGCCGACCTGGCTTGTAATATCAATCATCTGGCAGCGCTGTCTGCTGCTCACTCGAAAATCCCTGTTAACAATTTTCATTATCTTTCACCTCTTACCCCGTTAGAAATTTCATTTATGTACCCCCTGCAGAAACTTTCTTGAGTTTCTCCGATAGGAGTCCCAAGGATTAACGTGGTTTACATCTGTTCGACAACTTCGATACCCAAAAGCTCGCTCAAACCATGTTTGATAACCTTCGCGGTCAAATCACACAGCAGCAGTCTCGTAGGTCTCTTTTCCGACCCTGCCTGCAAAACAGGACAATTCGTATAAAACACACTGAACTTTTGTGCCAATTCGTACAAATAGGCGGTCAAATAATTCGGCCTGTAGTCAGAAACCGCCGCCTCTAACGCTTCGCCATAACGAACCAGATATTTCGCCAGATCCAGCTCTGCCGGCTCGGTCAAATTCAACTTCTCCAGTCCCTTTAGCTCAGTCTCAACATCCACATCTTTTGTCTGCGCCTTTCGTTCAATCGATTTTATCCGTGCGTAGGCGTATTGCATATATGGAGCGGTATTGCCGTCCATCGCCAACATTTTATCAAAGCTAAAGATATAATCACTCGTCCGGTTATTGGAGTAGTCCGCATACTTGACGGCCCCAATTCCTACCGCTTGTGCAATTTCCGCCTTTTTCTCTTCGCCAAGCTCGGGATTTTTTTCCTCTACAACAGCCCTTGCCCGCTCCACCGCCTCATCCAGCAGCTCTTTTAGCTTTACATTTTCGCCGGAACGTGTCTTCAACGGCGTCCCATCATCACCTAAAACGCTGCCGAACATCACATGCGAAAGCTCAACACCGTCACCCACCCACCCCGCCATCCTCGCAACTGCAAACAGCATCTCAAAATGCAGTTTCTGCCGCGAGTCGGTTACGTAGACTATTTTGTCCGCCTTCAGTTCATTTATACGATATCGAATAGCCGCCAAATCCGTCGTCGCATAAAGATATGCCCCATCGGATTTTTGGATAATAAACGGCAGCGGCTCACCCTCTTTATTTTTAAATCCCTCCGGAAAAACACATACCGCCCCATCGGAATCTAACGTGAGATTTCTGCCCTTTAGCTCATCGACAACATCACCCAGCATGGGGTCGTAGAAACTTTCGCCACGAATCTCCGTTTCCTCATCGAAAGTGATATGAAGTTTATCATAAATCCTGTTACAATGTTTCAAGGTAAGCCCTCTGATGAACTCCCAGGCCTTAAGCTCCTGCTCATCCAACTTCTTATTGCGTCTCTGCAGCATAGCGGTTACATGACGTGAGAGTGATTCATAGGATTTTTCCCCTTCATTTCGTGTTGGGATTGTCAGGCCCAAACTGTTTGCGGATTCTTCCAGAATATTTACATACTGGTAAACCAGCAAAAATTCCTGCCATATATTATCCGGTGGGAATTTGATGAGTTTATCCAAAAAGGGATGAAAGTATTTCTCGCCGTCGCCAAGCTGGTCAACATAATCTTCCTGCCAATCTTTCTCGTGGCGATCATGTATACGGCGACAAATGACCTCTAAGCTCTTTTTGTCTTCTGTACAAGTCCTGAGTTCTTCAAGTTCACTAAGATAGTAGTGTGGGTCTCCGTGCTTATCAGCCATGCAAAGATGCCACAAACCAAGTATGACCCTTCCAAATTGTGTACCCCAGTCACCGATGTGGTTTTGGCGGATGACATCGTGGCCGAGGAATTCGAGAAGCCTGCATATACAGTCACCTATTATGGTGCTTCGAAGGTGCCCGACGAACATCTGCTTGGCAATATTAGGACTTGAAAAATCAACAACAATGGTTTTTGGTTGAGATTCCTTATATATACCGAGGCGATTCTCCGAATCAGCGTTAATTTCAAGCAAACTGTCTGCGATAAAATCAGATTTCAATCGCAAATTTATAAAGCCCGGCCCAGCCACTTCCGGCGGTTCACAAAAGTCGCTGACATCCAAGTTCTTTACCACCTCTTCGGCGAGCTTGCGGGGATTTGTTTTTATCTTTTTGGCCAGTGCCATCACACCGTTGGCCTGATAGTCGCCGAATTTGGGGTCGGTTGAGGGTCTTACAATAGCTGAGCAATCCTTTCGGCCGGCAGCAGTCACCATCGCAGCAGAAATTCTTTCTTCAAGTATATCAATAGCAAGCTTCATCTAATAATCATTAATCAATAATCAATTTCTTGGCATCGCCCCAGAGCAGCTCCAAATCGTAGTATTCCCGATATTCGGCGTCAAAGATATGAATTACAACATCGACAAAGTCGAGCAAAATCCACCGTGCCTGCTCATAACCGGCCCGGCCGAAACGCTGCTGCCCCTGTTCTTTTGCCGCATCACATATCTCGTCAGCAACAGCCCGCATTTGTCTGTCGCTCGTGCCGGTGGCGATTACAAAATAATCGGTGGCAGGCGATTTGCCCTTCAAATCCAGAACCACAATGTCACTGCAATGCCGCCCTGCTGCAACTCTTGCTGCGTCCAGAGCAAAGGTCCTTGCTTTTTCGTTTACCCTTTTTGCCAAATTATAACCTAATCCTTTGTGGTTCGAGTCACCGGTTACGAATCATTTGCCGAGGCCAATCCAGCCACTGATAACAGGAGCGAACTTGACCACGACACCCGAAAAGACCACGCTTACCATCGTCATAAGTTTTATAAGAATATTCAAACTTGGCCCGGAAGTGTCCTTGAACGGGTCGCCGACGGTATCACTGACCACGCCTGCCTTGTGGGCATCGGAGCCTTTACCGCCGTAGGCACCCTTTTCGATGTATTTTTTCGCGTTGTCCCAGGCCCCGCCGGCGTTATTAAGTGTAATTGCCAGAACAAAACCGCAGCTTAATCCCGCCGCCAAAAGACCCATCACGCCTGCCACACCAAGAAACAGACCTGTCAGAACAGGCACAATAATCGCCAACAGCGACGGTAAAATCATCTCTTTCTGAGCGCCCGCAGTGGAAATCGAAACACACCTGGCATAATCAGGCTCACCGATCCCTTCCATAATGCCGGCGATTTCCCTGAACTGGCGCCGCACCTCGTTGACCATGGCTCCCGCCGCCCTGCCGACCGCCTTCATCGTCATTGCACAGAATACAAAGGCCATCATGGCCCCAATAAACAGGCCGCAGATTAATTTCGGATTCATAATATGCAACTCATAAGCGTTAACGAAGTCCATTATGTGTGCAGCCCTGGCATTGATAGCGCCGGTTACATCCCCGGCCGAAAACACCGTATCGCCCACGTTATATATCCCACCAGCGCTCTCCGATGCCAGTCGTGCAATCCATATCTTGATTTCCTCGATGTACGCCGCCAACAGCGCCATCGCCGTCAGGGCCGCCGAGCCTATTGCAAAGCCCTTTCCCGTCGCCGCCGTGGTATTGCCGAGAGCATCAAGTGCATCGGTCCTCTTTCTCACCTCTTCGCCAAGGCCGCTCATCTCAGCGTTGCCGCCTGCATTGTCGGCTATCGGCCCGTAAGCGTCGGTCGCCAGGGTAATGCCTAATGTGGAAAGCATCCCAACAGCAGCAAAACCGATGCCGTAAAGGCCCATTGACATATTTGAAAAGCCGCCCGCAAAGCCAAACGCAAATAGGATTCCAAGGACTATTGTTATTACCGGCAAACCGGTCGAATACATCCCGGTTGCGAAGCCCTCAATTATTGTCGTAGCCGCTCCCATCTTTGTCTGCTCGGCAATACCCCGTGTTGGCCCATAGCTATCGGAGGTGTAATATTCGGTAAATTGACCTATAAGCACGCCGGCAACCAGGCCTGAAATAACCGAGCCGAAAACTCCCCAGCTAATCCACTCGGCCCAGGCCAGACCCGCGACCGCAAAAATAATAAGGACCGAACTGCCTAAAGTGCCGAACAGCAACGCCCGAAGCAAATTCTTCTGACTGGCATCCTCTTTACAGCGAACCATAAAGATACCTAAAATCGAAAGTATAATGCCCATCCCGGCAACAAGCATCGGTGCAAGAACGGCCTTGAGCACGTTTTCGCCTGACATCGTCAAAGCCGCCCCCAGTGCTGCCGTAGCCAGAATTGAGCCGCAATAGCTCTCATACAGGTCAGCTCCCATACCCGCAACGTCTCCGACATTGTCACCAACGTTATCAGCGATTGTAGCAGGATTTCTTGGGTCATCTTCCGGGATACCGGCTTCGACTTTGCCGACCAGGTCTGCCCCGACATCCGCCGCCTTGGTAAAGATTCCTCCGCCAACACGGGCAAACAGCGCCTGCGTCGAGGCACCCATCCCGAAAGTAATCATTGTCGTTGTGATTTCAACGAGTTTGTCTTCTTGGCCCATTCCCTTCTTAACCAGCGTCAGGCCGAGAAAAGGAAGGCCATCTCTCATATGTTCAACGGTATAAACCAGCTTATCCAGGACCAGATACCACAGTGAGATGTCCAGCAGCCCGAATCCCACTACTACAAGGCCCATTACCGCACCGCTGCGAAAGGCGACCTGCAGGCCGCGGTTCAGGCTCTCGCTGGCACCCTGGGCCGTCCGGGCCGAGGCATTCGTCGCGGTTTTCATACCCAAAAAACCACACAGACCGCTGAAAAAGCCACCGGTCAGAAAAGCCACCGGAACAAACGGGTTCTGAACGCCTAAGTAAGCACAAGCTCCCAAGATAATCAGCAAAATAAGAAACACCAGCGATACCACGCTGTATTGTCTGAAAAGATACGCATACGCCCCTTCACGCACGTATCGAGCAATCGTTATCATCTTTTCAGTTCCTTCAGACTCAGCCATCACCTTCTTGTAGAAATACCACGCAAAGGCCAGCGCTAACAGTGAAGCTACAGGGGCGATTGCCCAGCTTAGCGGTGTCTTGGCTACCTCAGACGCCACGGGACCTTCTGCCGCCATAGCCGCCGCACTAAACGCAAATACAGGCACTAAAAACACGCCGATGTTCTTAAGAATCTTCACTTTTTCCATCCTTTCCAAGTTTAACTATAGATTTCTACCGAAACAACATATACGAGATAGCGTGCAGTTTAACCAAATAGAGTTGCTTTTCAAATATTTTATAGCGGGTAACAAATAAAAACAATAGCATAAGAGCACTTGCGCCCGATTATGTGTGATAATCCGCATTAATTTTGACGTATTCAGCGCTCAAATCGCATCCGTAGCAAAAATCGCTACTCTTACCTACACCCAAATCAACCGTTATCGTATGCTCGGTCTGCGAAATAACCTTGCTTGCCTTTTTTGCGTCGAATTTTCTCGGGCCGCCATTCTTAAAGACGGTTATATCGTTTAATTTGCAGGAGAGCTTATCCGGATTTAACTTTATACCCACAGAACCGACCGCACATATAATCCTGCCCCAATTCGGGTCGCCGCCATGCACAGCACATTTGACCAGCGGATAATCTGCTACTGCCCTTGCGGCCTTGGCTGCATCGGCCTCTGTAGCCGCGCCTTTGACAACGACCTTGAACATCCGCGTTGCCCCTTCGGCGTCAAGAGCCATTTGTTTGACTAAATCCTCACACAAATCCATCAATGCCCCTGTAAACTTTTTATATCGCGGGCACTGGCTCAGTATCGGCCGATTGCTTGCTAATCCGGATGCGAGAATTATCGCGGTATCATTGGTGCTTTGATGGCCATCCACAGTCAGCTTATTCAGCGAATTGCCGATAGCGTTTTTCAAAGCCCTGCCTAACAACGGCTTGCTTATTGCCACATCGGTGGTAATAAAGCAAAGCGTAGTTGCCATATTCGGCCCAATCATGCCGGCACCTTTGACAGCGCCCGCTATGGTAATCTTTTTACCGGAAATTTCGAGCCGGCGCACCGCCTGCTTCGGCTTAGTATCAGTTGTCATTATCGCCTTTGTAAAATCCAAGCCTGCCTTGGATGAAGCCGAAAGTTTAGTCGCCGCTTTCGATATGCCGGTTATGATTTTGCCCATCGGTAATTGCTCCCCGATAATACCGGTCGAGGCGACCAGAATCCTATGCGGCTCGGCTTCAATCTGTTTCGCTGTTTCAGCACACATCTTTACAGCGTTCTTGATACCCAATTGCCCGGTGCAGGTATTGGCATTGCCGGAATTAACAACCACGGCCGAGATACTGGCGCTTTTCACATGTTCCTTGCACACATGTACCGCCGCTGATACTATTTTGTTGGTTGTAAAGACCGCCGCCGCCTTTGCGCCGGCTGGACATACAATCAGCCCCAAATCGGCCTTGCCCGATTTCTTAATCCCGCAGCGCACCCCCGCCGCCAAAAACCCCCGCGCCGCCGTAACAGTATTATTTGCCATATGTCAAAATCCTTCATTGAGCTTATGGAAAGCTCATAATTTGTCTTTATTATTACAAGCCGAATGAACGGATCGCCAAAAACATATTATTGCATTTCTGAAAACTACAGCAACAGACGATATTATCAACGCAGGAATCCATCCTAAAACGCCCATCAAAATGGCCCCAAATAAGGCGAAGCCAGGCTCACCATCCTCAACATAATTGAATGCAACAAGATAATATACAAAAATGGCGTTCGAGAGAAAAAATATAAACCAGAGGCCCCAAATTAAGAAAATGCCATTTCTAAATTGACCTCTCCATAAGACATAACAAATGGGGCCGAAAAGACAGACAATGGCAACACTACAATATAAAATCCTAATTAATGGAAAAACAGCTTGCATCTACCCTTATCCCACTCCCATTAAGGTTCTTTTCCCGAGTTTAGTTTTCTAAGATTTTCTAGCTTCCCAATAATTTTTCCTAAAGACTTGTCCTGTTTCTAGACTGGGCGTCCCTGATAGATTTCGGCGTATTGCTGAGTTTTCCGGCAATCGCCATATCCCTGAAACCAGCCATCGGGTCGTAAAATTTCTTCTTCAAATCA
>Ga0224495_10001134_pt1 | contig 19425 bp, 34 predicted proteins | sample SF_Jul11_sed_USG_FD_168128 | JGI IMG/M metagenome (GOLD analysis project Ga0224495, IMG submission 168128) | Sediment microbial communities from San Francisco Bay, California, United States - SF_Jul11_sed_USGS_4_1 | ecosystem: Environmental > Aquatic > Marine > Sediment | place: USA: California... | reverse complement strand
AACCAACATTCATATCCAGGGCATGTCCGGTGCGGGCGGTCTGGTGCGTCCCTGATCTCAATTAGTGCTTTGACTAGGTTTTGGTTCATGGCTCCTCCTTGGTTGGTGCAAAATTGGTGTTACTCCTTTGGTGATTTGGACACCGTCGAATCAGTAATCAAGTTACTTCCACGCCAATATCCGTCCTCCATCCGCAGGGTGTCTTTCATCGTCACCCATGCTTCATCGGCCCATCGGCGCAAGGCGTATGCCTCGGTCGGTGTTTCTGGGGTTACGCGCATCACTCCGTTTTCGTTTATCTCTGCTTTCATCGTCTTCCCTCTCTAGGTTGGTTGGTGTTACTCCTTTGGTGATGCGGCTATCGAGGGCATTCATCACATTTATTAAGTGGGCTACCGTCCAGCTTTACGCACACACAGTTATTTATAGGACGCTCACTCTTGCTTACGCTGTCCAGTTTAGCCTGTAGCTCTGCCTTCTCACGCTCTAGGGTTGCAATCGCATCTTCCAACTCTTTGCGCATATCTTCTTGGTTCATTCTTACACCTCCATTATGTTCATTAGGTTAAGCCGTGCCTATTATTAGTTTTTGCTATTTCCGCTGCTGCTCGGACTATTGCGCGTCTGGTGGCTGCGTTTGGCTCTCCAAACTCTTCGATTGCCTCGTCTGCGAAATATGCACCATAAACAGTTACAGCATTAATATCTTTATCATCAAAATCAATTTGAACGTGTAGATTCAACTTAACCGCCAAACGAAACGCATCGGTATCATTTTCAAGCGGATTCCACAGTTTTTGTGGGCTCATCTCTTCTGAATGAACAATTATTCCTCCATCAACATCAAATTCATCATCGACAAACAGCCCCGCAGCCTCAGCCGCTAATTCCAACAGTTCTTTATCGTCCATTATCACGCTCCCGATATTTTTAGTGGCGCGCTCTTTTATATCTGTCAGCTATCAAGTCTTCCAATATTACTGACATTGGCTTATCCAGTATCTTGCTTAACTCTTCGAGCATAGCTATCTGGTCAGGATGGATTCTGTAGCCTACTTGCTTTTTGGGTATCTTTTTAGGTTTCATGGTTTATCCTATACTTCTTGGGATTGACTCTATAGTAGCTGTGCAATCGCGTACTAAATCATCAAGCGTATATTCGTTTCCCTCATCAAAACAATGTGAATAGTCACAGCCAGCTTTTACGCATACAATTTCCTGCATACTATTACGCTCAAACTCTGCATACGTTATCCCGCCATGCCAATTTAAATCAGCAATCCAACTATCAAAATATTCAATAGAGTATTTGGCAGGCTTCATTTCAAGAAGTTTAGCCCACAACTCAGCATTTGTATTCTTTTCGGTAAGATAAATATAGTAATTCCACTTATCAGCTTTATCCTCTGTAAATCCCCAATTTTGGAATTCGCATTGAATACCATGAATTTCGTTATTCCAAACTGTTTTCTTTCTCATTCTGTTCTCCCGTTTAGTGAGAGGGCTTGCGCCCTGCTCTGTATCGTACTGGCGCGGAAGCGCGCTTGGCGTTCTTTATTTGCCATCGGTCAACAACTCTGAGAGTTTGCTTTCTTCGTTTCTAATTACAGACTCCCAGTGCCAACAATCGTCCTGCGTTTTCGCATTTGAACGCAGTAATTTAGCATGAGCAATATCTTGCTCAATTCTTGATTTCGCATTCCATTTTTCCATTGTCATCATTTCATTCTCCCGTTTAATCCGGTTTCCCTTAACCGTGAAAGAATTATCTTATATATTGAGACAAGTGTCAAGACATTTCGCAAGTATTTTTAATCTTTTTTTAGCTCTTTCGCCTTCTCGGTATAATGCCGCGTGATCTCGATTAGCTCTGGTATGGTGTACTTCCCGGATTCGTGATTATTTAAGATTGCGTCAAACCTTTCCTGACCTATCCTGCCGATTAGTGCTGGCCGATAGTTGATGATATTTCCAGACAATTTTGAGTTACAGTTAAAATTGCATTGCAAATGGATATTGTCCTCGTTGTATCTAGTTTGCGGTGATGCCTTCACAGTTCGGTAGTGCCCGGCGCAATACTGAATGTTTGGGTTTTTAGTGCCACATGATATACACCCATGCCCAGCCGCAAGGTCGCGCAGCTTAATATAAGCGTTACAGGCTCTTTCAGCGGCCTTTTTGTACCACTGGAGCGGCCTCGCCTTAACCCTCGCCTCCCGATGCGCTACACGCTCTTCCTTGGCCTTCCTTGCTATATCCTTGATTGTCTTTTGCTTGCCAAACTCTATTGAACAGTTAGGATTTACGTTATATGAGCATACTTGCTGTGTTGATGTGCGCTTTTCAAATCCTTGCTTGCATACTTTACACTTTGGCAGCTTTTTAACTTTAGGCTGTTTTTGAAGGTTCATGCTTATCACATTATTGCTGTATTATTGTTGGTGCTTATTTTTTTCGGCTCAATAAAGTTGCTGCATTCGCCGCTCATCATGTCAACATATGGGGCGATGTAGCTTTGCCACTCTGCGCGCACAGGCTCACGACTGCGACACAATTGGCATGTTGCGTGTGTTGTTCCAGCGCATCTCGCATAGTCATAGGGTAGTGTCATTTTTTACCTTTCAGTTGTTAAAGATTGTTTAACTACTCAAAACATGCTTGTCACATCCTTTAGCTAGTTTCATTTCCCATTCTGTACCGATACGCTTCATCCGTTTCTCGTCGAACCTGCAATACCAGTTGATGAAGTTGCTGGGGCGACACCATCTGAATTTACAGGTTGAGCAGGTCAATTTGGTATTACCACAATACAAGTATTTACCATAGTTCCTGATTCTTTAAACGAGCCTTCAGGTAGCCTTTCTATCCATCCACCACGCTCATCTATTAAGTCGCGGAATTCTTTTGTTAGCTTGTTTTCGCGGAAAGTTATGCTTGATGACATAACTGATATAAGTTTGCCTCCATCCTTTAGGAACTTTAGCGCATGGGTAACATGTTTTATATCTTGCTGTTTTTGAAATGGCGGATTCATAACCACTCGGTCAAATATTTGAGTAGGTTCTCTCATCAAAAAATCATAGCATTGTATGAACCTAAACACACCAAGGTTATGCAATACATCATAATTAGCCTCCATAAGCTCAAAGCAATCAACTTCTGCGCCTTCTTTTACACATCTTAGAGCAATAGCACCACGACCAGCAGAAGGCTCCAGAACACTCATTGCTTTAGTTATTCCAGCTAACTCTATCAGCCTGTCAACTACGTTAGATGGTGTCGGGAAATAGTTAAACTCATCTTTAGGCTTGTCTACTTCGCCAGTTAGGATAATTTCATCTAGCCTTTCGAGTGCGCCATCTTCAAATATATGCGCTTTGGCTTTTTTATTCCACTTGCCTCCAGCGGCTTCAAGAATGTCGTTTACCTTGACATACATTTTACGGTCAAGTGTGCCAACAAGTTTAAGCTCGTTGCCGTTAGTCTCTGCTGCGCTTAATACTGCTAATACTTCATCTGCTATTTTCATACCATCCCTTTCAGTTTACTTGGTGCTGCATGTCTTCAGCCAACCATCTAGCACCACATACCACCGGCCCCCACCTGACAGGTTCAGAATCTATCCCCTGCCCTTCTGGCAAGTCGCCTATCAGAAAACACAGCTCAATCGCTTCTATACACTGCTTGCGGCTTAAATCAAGGCTTGAGCCACCAAGCATTATAAAACCTGCCGCATTCCCTTCGCCACGATCTACGCCGGGGAATTGCCGCCAGCCGAGAATCGTGCCTGATATTAAGTGCCGCCAATCATTCTTGCTAAGACGGAATCCATGCCATTTGAGGTTATCCGATAAATCACCACACGCGGAATTTAACAGCCTGCGTTGGTCTGTTGTTGATAGGTCATCTTTCCAGTTTAGGTCTTTCATTCGTCAACTACCAGCACCGACCATGCGCGATTTTCCAATCATCAATTTCAATCTTGCAATATTTTCTCTCGCTTGTTCGTCGCTAATTGGAGTTTTATCTTCAATAGCCAACCTTGTAGTATGGTCAGGTAAATTCAGAATATCATGCGGAATAATCCTTTCCGCATGTTCAGCTCCAATCCTACCAATACGAACCGCCTCCTGTAATACCGTCGTTCGCATCTCTGGATCGCGCCCAAGCGACGGGAACCACTTTGGCGATACACCGGCCAGCTTATTACGCTCAACGATGCGTGCATAAGCTTCCTTAAATGCCATTCGCGCCGCCGTGGTTTCCCCCTCGTTTAGTAGATGCGCGGCGATTCCGTAGGCTTCCGCCATTTCCTCGGTCATCACGACGCTCCCATGTTCATCTTTTGGAATCATTGCCCACGCCTCTTCAACACCTGGTCGCCCATCTGGGCAAACTTTTTCCAGAGCGTCGATAATCGCTTTCAGATTGAACCGTGATGCACCAGCGCGAACAATTTTCAATGCAGCCAGAACGTCATCAGTGCGGTATGCAGCTAAGTCGTTAACCATCATGGCCGCTGCGGTCGGGCTGATCGTCTGCCCCATCGTTTCGGCAGTTGCCGCGATATGTTCAAGAAGTTTTTCTTGCATTTTGCGCCTCCAATATTTTCATAGCTTCACCAACAACGCTAAAATTTGCTTGGGATTGGTCTATTTGGCGCGCTCTTGTTCCGGTCATGGTTCGGCCTGTCGCCCACTCCGTTCGGAGTTTTTCAGCATCAGCCAACAGGTTTCCGAAGGCGTGCCCACGCTGGACGTAGAACGCTACATTGCTTTGCACGAAGAACGCGGCAACGTGCGGCGATTCTTCCGCGCCGATCCGTTTCACAAACGATTTAACCTGCGTGTTCACTGTAGCGTTGCGGACTGGGTCGGTTTCGTATCGTGAAAAATACGCATCGCTGTATGAGTTCCATGTTTCGCGGCAAGCTGCTTGCAATTCGTCATGATGTGGAGTTTTTGGGTCGGCGCGTTTTTTGCGCGCCGGAACTGTTACGGTTCCGGTTTCCGGTTCCGGTTCCGGTTTATCGGTTCCGGTTCCGGTTACGGTTACGGGTAGAACTGTGCGCGGACTGTATACATTTGCGCGCGGATTGTATACATACTCAGGGCATTTACTTATTTTTGCGCGCGCAACGTTATCCCATTTTGTGAATTGCAGGTAAACGCAACCATCTATTTCATAAAGAATAATAAGGCCGCACGTCTCAAGTTCTTTGAGTAGTTTTTCGGTGTCATTGTTTGAAATTGTGTCTTTTAGAGGGAAACATTTTGACCTGACAACAGCAGATCGCGCATCCAACCTGCCAAAATCATCCACATTGACGAGTAATCTGTAATATAGGCATTCTGCCATTGGGCTGGCTTTGTCGAGTGATCCGCTGTCGCAGATACCAGGCTTTAAATATCTAGTTGGCATGCTTAAATCCTTTTGGCAATACCTCACCCGCGTTGACGAACCCTAGACAGGACGGCGAGCGCACTAGGAGGGTTGCAGCTTTACCTGCCACGAATGAGATATTGCCAGAAAGTTTCAAATTGTTACTCCTGTCTTTGTAAGCTCGTCAAAAGCCTTTTATTTGCTACCGTTCATTGTCTATGTTTCTCGGACATGTGCATTCTACATTAATTAGTTATGTAGCGTCAATAATAATCATCTGAACTCAAAAACCACAAGCCCAGGACGATCAGGATTATCACGATGCAAATAATGGTTAACATGGTGTATTTGTCAGGTAAAATATAATTTCTTTGTTTACTATTAACAGGTTATGGATTATTTTGGTGTAAAACTTGTTTTTTAGGGTGTACATTACTCGTTAGGTCACACATAGAAAATATGGTCTACAATTTTCCAATCTTTTTTACCTACATACCCGTCCCAAAATTCCAACTGTGATTCAAGAAATGCTTCTGCTCCCCTGTGGCTTAGAAACCTGTACGCATCCCAAGCGATAGTTGTCGTATAGTTTTGCGGAGACATAAAAATACATGGTGAGTCAGCCTCTATCAACCACCATATTTCAGTCTTTCCGTGAGTCCGCTCTGGGGGATAGTGACCTAACCCTACATTCAACGCAGACGGTGCGCCTGCGTTGCTTTTTGCATCTTCAGTGCGTTCCATGTTCATTTCTCCGTTTCTGGTGCATCGAGCGCACCGCTGGTTAATTTTGCGTTAGGGGTCATTTCGCCCGCTCCAAAACAATGATCTTTCCGTCCGCGCACTCAACCTTGTTAAGCCACGTAATCAATGCGTATGTCCCGCCGTGTGCCGCGCACGCCGCAGCACCAGCATCAACTCGCCAGCGTTCAACCCTTGCATCGCAGCCCCCTAACCCGGCAGTCAACAAGGACAGTCCGATAAGTGATTTCTTTCCAAAGTTTTTAGTGTTCATGGTTCCGTTCTCCTATAAAATTATTTAGTCGGCCTGCCTGTTACTTTGTCGTTAGGCAACATAGGTTATTTCCACTTTAACAGCCTTGTCGCCATTTTTCTTACAGAAATTCCAAGCTTGTTTCTCGCTAGAAAATCTTGGCGATGGGATAATGAATTTTGCGTTCACATGTTCTCTTATGGCTTCCTTCCTACGAAACCATGTGCCTGTATAAAGGCCACATGCGCCATGTATTGCCCACATCGTTTCAACATATCCATTCATTGCCTAACCCTCCATTCCAGCGGGACCGCTGCGCGGCCCCTGAATTACATCGTTAGAAGGCAAATTCCCAAGCGCCATGCACACATATTCACGCTCAAGCCCCCATCCTCCAAGCAGGTATGTCACGCGCTTTTTTATACTGCGCCCCGTGTATCCATCCCGCTTATTCCACTCGCGCAACCAAAGTATGTCGCCCGCTTTAAAACCTCTATCATCTTTTCGTAATTCAAAAGTCTTTTCTCCGGTCGAAACTGGCTCAAAAAACTCAGTCCATATTTTCAGTTCATGTGTCTGCATAAATTTCCCTTCTAACTTTCCGTTCGAGCGGGACGCTGATAAAGCGTCGCGCCCCTCAACTTTACGTTAGCCGCCTACATGAAATCCGCGCGCTCCCACATTCCCGGGAGTTCCATGTCTGGCACATCCTCCAGCTCAACCACGCCAGCACCAGCTATACGCCCGCATCCTTCGCAGGGATGGGTTACATGGTGCAGGCATCCACGGTGTCCGCATGGCACGCCATCGGGCAGCGGCTTGGCGGCTAACCCTCCGCTCAAGGTCGCGCCTTTGGCGCTGGACTGCGCGACAGCGGGGTTCTTTCCAGTTTCGTTCTTTGCTTCCATGCTCATCGCTCCTTTAAAGTGTTTCGTTGCGCTCAGCCCCTTAGCTACACGTTAGATCGCTACCACCCCAGTTAATGCTATCGCTATCTGTTCCATATTTATCTCCAATAAAAGCGCCTTATAACAAAACGCTTGTGCCGCTTGATAGCTTTATCAATTTCATTTTTCTTGCGAATAAAAAAGCCGGAGCATTGCTGCTCACGGCAAGCTGACAGCATCCCGAATGGAGGAACGAGTTGATAGCTGTCAGAGGGAGGTTCATTTATAGCGCAAAGGACACCATGATGGTATCTCCGGCTTTTTATCGTTCCATTCATGCAAAGTTATACGCTTACCGCCAGCACTGGCGCATTGCCACTCTTGCACATCTTCAAATGAGTCTGCCGTGTAGAAGCGTTTTGGTTTCATGTTAGGGCAAACATCGCACCCGGTTATTGTCATTTGCACAGTCATACCCACTCCTTCGGAATAGCAATACGCTTTGCAGCCATTCGCAATTTAATTGCATCAAGCAACCCATCATGGATTGTGTCAGGCCAGTTATAAACCATTTGCACATTGCGATAACCAAGCCGCGCCGCTGTTTTGGCTTGGCTTCCTTTGCCCACGTATTGAACTACAGTTAATTTATCCATGCCGCATACTAACTTAACTCGGCATTAAATGCAAGGTTAAAATACAGCTTGCTATTTATTTAATGTTGGATTAAGATGTTCGTACTTGCTGACCGGAAGCGACGCAAGCGAAGAAACCGGAAACCTCGAGGGTGTCTGAAGTGACAAGCGGTGAGGGAGTGTAGTGGAATTGGGCTAAACCGGGAACAACCGTAGGCTGTGGCAGTAGAAATATCTTGCAAGTGTTTTTGTTGTTGTAGCAGTAGTATAAATTTGGAGGTTGAAAATGTGGGATTTTAAATCAGGCAGGAACAGAGCAGGCAGCACCAAGCCAGCGCACATCAAAAAATCTGTGAACCGCAGGCGCAACAAGGCAGCATATTTGAGCCGCCGCGCGCAGAGAATCAACAAGTAACCGCATTAAGGGAGAATGAATAATGTCACATACTAAAGGGAAGTTGAAATTAGATCGGTATGAAAATGTTTATACCGATGACAATAAAGTGCTACGAGTTATTGGTGTATCTTTATCGGGTGATGCAGAATGCGTGTCTAATTCAAAGCGCATAGTTCAATGCTGGAATTCACATGATGACCTTGTGGCGGCTTTGGAAAAGGTTCTTCCAGAATTGCGTGGTCTGGCTCTAGTAAGTGGATATGCAAGTAAACTAGCTTCAATATGCGAAACAGCTCTTAAATCAGCAAAGGGAGAATGAAATGCCAACACGATACGAGATAAATTTTACAGACTTTTCGCAGAAATATTCTTACAACCTACTGGATGATGATATGGCAATAATCTATATCTGCCCAAAGTTCTACAAGAGTTATATTGCTGCTATCGGGGCTGCAACAAGCAAGTTGCGCCATTGGAAATGTAAAGGAGATTGAAATGCCAAACGCACAAGAAAAACTAAACAGCCATCTAGCCGCAGGCTTTGACCAAATCCTAAACCCATATCCATTAGGCAGCGAGGGCGCGATGCTATCCGAAGCAATCACACTCGCCAGCAAACTTGAGCGGCTATGCACTGAGCTTGAAACGCGGTTTAACGATGCAAAAGGCAATCTGGCGGAAGCGCGGGACTATGCGGGTAATATAATGTCCGATCTGGCAGCGCAGCAACGGGACTTTGAAGCGGGGGTGGAATGATGAAATATTCAGATTTGTTACGCAAAAAGGCGGACATGGTGGACTTAGTAGCGGGTACTAATTTGTTGTGGTGGGAATGCTGCAAGATTAACGGTGATGTATTTTTAAATGCCGACTATAATTTTCTATCTGACGGAGATTATGAATTCGCTTTAGGAATCGTGGAAGGTAAGCCAGTATTTGAGGGTGATGTGTTGTATACTTTAAAAGACGGCTTAAAGATTCATGTTAAATTTAATAATGATAAAAGCGCATTTAATCAAGAATGGGCTAGGACGGTATCATGGAATCCGCCAGCACCAAAGACAATCACAATCAACGGTAAAGAATATCCCGCTCCTGATGATTCAGATTCATATTTTGGCGTGAACATAAACGGAAAGTTTTTTTCCTACAAAGAATCAATGGAGGCGGTAGTCGTAACTAAAGCTCTTTGGGCACTAATGGAGGGTAAATAATGGCACTCACACACCAGCACATAGTCCACCGGATCAATGGTATGAAATCACGCGAAGCCGAGGCTGCGTTTGTTGACGACCTAGCTCACATGGCAAAGCCACTGTTTTATTTGGTATTCGGAATCGCGGCTGTGGTTTGCATCTGGATAACCACATCAGACTATCGGGACGTGGCAAAGCACCATATTGACACTAAAGACATGCGCCGGAGTAATGCGGCAATGAGCACCCTGATAGTACGCTGTGCCAATGGCGAGGCTGTGGCGTTCGATGGTGGGATTATGCGGTGTACTCACTATCCGCTTGTGCCGCTTTGATATGGAGCAAATTATGAAAGAACGCCCTATCCTAATGAACGCAGCAATGGTGCGCGCCACGCTTGACGGCAGCAAGACGCAGACGCGGCGGATTGTTAATGCAAAAAACAAGAAGTGGATAAACGGGCAGTCACCGTGGTGGAAGCGTGTTGTTCATGTGCTATATGGTTCGGCAGCATCAATCATTTCTTGCAGGCAGCCTACTGATACTGCGTGGGTTGGGTTTGATGTCGGAACCGAATCAGGCTCCCCACATTATTATAAATGCCCGCACGGTCAACCCGGCGACCGGCTATATGTGCGCGAGACATGGAGTTCTGACGAGGATGATTTGGAGTATGCAAAGGCGCAGCACGAAGATGTTATGGGTGGATCTCCTATTTTTTACTTCGCAACTGAAGCTCACCCTGAAATTTTCCCCAAATGGCGACCATCCATCCACATGCCGCGCTGGGCATCGCGCATCACGCTGGAAATCGTCAGCGTCAGGGTGGAGCGGTTGCAGGATATAAGCGATGGTGATGTTGCAGCAGAAGGATGCAAATGGAATGAGCCATTACAGTTCCCGCAGCCTGACATATCAAAGGGAAATTCACCAGCGCAACGAGCATATTGCATATTATGGGAGTCCATAAACGGCAAAGGCTCATGGGACGCTAACCCGTGGGTATGGGTGATCGAATTTAAGAAGATAACCAAATGAACCCCACAACCGACAACCTAGCCGAGCTTCTTGCTGACATGAAGGCCAAGCTGCAAGATGTGAAAGACCGCACAGCTATAAATATCGGCTGGATGCTTAGAAGCACAGGTCAGATTAGGCGGCACGGGACAGCATTGAAACACTTAACGAAGGAGAAAGCATGAACGACATCACTGTATATAATGAGCCGCAATTGACAGCGGTTGCACTTCGGGCAAACGTCAACTTGGTTCAAGAGGTGATGAAGGCAGTAATGAAGGACGGCACCCATTACGGGGTAATACCTGGAACGCCAAAGCCCTCATTGTGGAAGCCAGGCGCGGAAGTCCTTGCCGCTACGTTCCGTATTGCGGTTAGCTACAAGGTCGAGGACTTATCTACGCCGGACGTAGTGCGCTACCGCGTCACAGCCATTGGAACCCACCAGACAACCAACATCGTCATGGGTGAAGGTATGGGTGAATGCTCCAGCGGTGAGGAAAAGTACAAGTGGCGCAAGGCTGTTAATGCCAACGAGTTCGCATTCACCACAGAAGATCGCCGCCGCGTCAAATTTGTAAAGGGATTCGGAAACAAGCCTGATTATGAGGTCAATCAGGTGCGCACCGAGCCCGCCGACCTTGCCAACACCGTACTTAAAATGGCCTGCAAGCGCGCGCAAGTTGCTATGACCTTGAACGTAACAGCTGCAAGCGACATCTTCACGCAAGATATTGAGGACTTGCCGGAAGAATTAAGGCCCGGCGTTGACCGTGAAACCGGAGAGGTTAAGCCGCAGCCATTAGCCCAATCTGTATTTGACGAGCAAAAAGCCGGATGGGAAAAGGCAATCGTATCGGGAAAGAAAACCAAGGACGCGCTTATCGGGTGGATTGAAGCCAAGGGCGCATTTTTAACCGAAGATCAAAAGACAGTTATTAATTCGTGGGTTGTTGCAAAGCCTGCTGTTGATACTGAATTCGTCGCCGCTATGGAAAAGGAGGAAAATCATGCAACAGCATAACCTACAGCAAGGCTCTGACGCTTGGCACTCATTTCGTGCTGAACACTTCGGCGCATCAGAAGCCGCAGCAATGCTCGGTCTGTCCAAATACATCACGCGCTCTGAGTTGTTGCACCATAAGGCTACAAGGCTTGAAAAGAATCACAATGGCGCGACTCTGGCTATCTTCGCACGCGGCCATGAAACCGAAGCCCTCGCGCGCCCAATCATCGAAAAACAAATAGGCGAACAACTTTCACCGGTAACTTGTTCGGCTGGCAAGTTGTCATGTTCTTGCGACGGCATAACCTTTGATGATTCTATCGCGTGGGAACATAAACAGTGGAACGTCGCGCTTGCGGCTTCCGTAGAACGCCGCGAATTACCAGAAGAACACCAGCCACAATGCCAGCAAATTCTAATGGTTACCGGCGCGGAAAAGCTAATCTTCACGGTATCGGACGGAACAGAGGCGAATATGGTTAGCATGGAAGTACTACCAGACAATGCTTGGTTTGAGCGCATACGTGCAGGATGGGCACAATTCTGTATTGAATACGTCAACTACCAGCACATCGAACACATCCCTGCCGCCATAGCCGCGCCAACCCGCGACCTGCCCGCCCTATCCATTCAAGTGCAAGGCTCAATCAGCCTAATTGACAATCTCAGTGTGTTCGGTGAGCAACTTAAAACCTTCGTTGCCGAGATCGACATGAACCCAAGTGATGACCAAGGTTTTGCCAACGCAGAAGCAGCCGTGAAAACTCTGCAAGCCGCCCAGGACGCACTGGAAACTGCCGAAGCATCAGCGCTGGCACAGGCCTCTAGCATTGATGAAATGCGCAAGACTGTGAAGCTCTACACAGACACCGCGCGCACCACGCGCCTGATGCTTGAAAAGATGGTTAAGGCTCGCAAGGAAAGTATCCGGCTTGAGATCATTCAGGGCGGAAAGGATGCGCTGTCCGAACACATTGCCACGCTGAACAAGCGGCTGGTGAAGGTGCAATTGCCGCCGACCCCTGCCGACTTTGCCGGAGCAATCAAGGGCAAGAAAACCATCGCCAGCTTGCGCGAGTCTGTCAATAACGAACTGCTGCGCGCAAAAATGGAAGCATCCGCACTGGCAGATAAAATCGAGATCAACTTGAATAGTTTGCGCGAACTGGCAAAGGATCATGCTTTCCTGTTTTCTGATACCCCGCATTTGGTGATGAAGGAAAACGACGACCTGATCGCACTAATCAAGGTTCGCATATCCGAACACAAAGCCGCCGAAGCCGCCAAGGTTGAAGCGCAGCGCGTAGCTATGCAAGCGGAAGCAGACGCCAAGGCCAAAGCACATGCCGACGCGGAAATTGCAAAGGCCAAAGCAGAGCAGGAAGCCGCCGCGCAGAAGGTTGTCGACGAGGCGGCGGCGAAGGTGAAGTCAGAGCAGGATGTGGTGTTGAGCAGCAAAGAAGTTTCAGACGATAACGCGCGAAAGTTTGTCGATGCTGTTGAATTGAAAGGAGCAGAGAACGTAATCAGCGCATTCATGCACAGCCGTGACTTCAAGGACGCGAATCGAATCCGCGCAATTCTGGTTGAATTTGTGAAATATCAGTTAAAGGCGGTAGATTGAAATATGACCCTAGCCGAAGAACTAGCACAAGCCAACAACTTTGATCCAGCAGAGTTTTACCGCGTCCCGAAGGTTGTGGTGGATCGTACAATCTGCGCCAAGTGCAAAGCCGCGCCCAGGATGGACAAGTTTTGTTATTGCCGAGCATGTCATTCAGACAGGATGCGCGACTACAGGATAAGGAAGGCCTCGGGGGCTATTAGGGGCTACGCTAAACCATGAGAAAGCTAATCATAATCCTGCTATTTATCCCGATCACTTCACTGGCGGAGGAGTGGACAAAGGCTGATAGTCAAAGGGAAACCGTTTATCTTGTATTGCATGCTGCTGATTGGTTGCAAACTCGAAACATAGCGCGTGATCCTGTCCGGTGGCACGAATACAATCCTATTATCGGGAAACATCCCACAATAGGAAGAGTCAATAATTATTTTGCGCTGTCTACTATTGCCCATATTTCGATAGTTGACGCACTCCCAAAAGAATATAGAAAAGCGTTTCAATATTTCACTATTGGATTTAAGGGTAAACTTGTTTATCATAATTTTCATGTCGGTATAAGTGCGCAGTTTTAGGCTGTTACAGCTTGAATAACCACAAAACTTATTACAACAGCATCACTTAACGATCCAGCGGTTTCATTTTTTAGAACGATTGTGCATCTTCCACTAGGGCTACTTGTAGCTCCTGATGCTCTGGCAAAATATGTATATATACCTCCAGCACCGGGGCCCTTCGCATTGCATATAATAACATCACCATCAGATATAGCTGTATTTAGAAGTAGAAATGAAATGGTATCTCCGGCAGCTAATGCATCACTCGCGGTAGTTATTGCCCCGCAAGATTTGTTTAGGGTTACAGTTGTTCCTTTGCTTGTTAGTTGAGTAACGGTTCCACCTGCTCCAGTAGACAATCCAATTGAATGAGCAGATAAAATAGAAGAGGATGCTGTAATCGTAGTAGCCGCAACTGTCCCGCCTGATAGGTTTGTTGCTGTAGTTGCGGTAGTTGCTAAAGTAGCCGTAGCCGCATTACCAATAAGCGCACCTGTCGCCATTGTCATCAGCGAAATCCAAGCGGTGTTCGCCGCGTTCCTCTGTTTCAAAATACCCGTAGTGGTGTCGGCCCAGAATTGATAAGCGTATCTTGTCGCAGGCTGTGTTGCTGCACTATTGTTAGAAACGATTGCAGCTAGTACGCTGTTGGCATCTGCACGGAAAGCAGCTCCAGCGGCGTTGTTTAAAATATAATCATGTTGTGGCATATATTACCTCTTCGTATCCGAACCTTGGAAGTCCAATGTTTTCTCGTAAAAACTTGACCACTCGACGCAATACGGCGGAGGGTTTTTGGTTGCCTTAATTAATTCGTAAAGCGCACGTTCTGCCAATGGCATATCAGGAATAGGTTTAGCACTACCCCTAGATAACGGCAGGAATGTTTGACCATCCCAGCGATACATTCCATGTTTTAGGTCGCAGTCGTGCGGCACTTCAACATCAGTATCAGAGAGCGTTTCCACCTCTTCGACTCCGTAGTAGATATTATCTTTATCAAGTTTTGCTCTGAACATTTCAACTCCTTAAATAACTCTGTATGAAAAATTGTAGGAAAATAACCTATTCCCTGTTGATGCTGCAATTCCAGAAAACACAGCGGTATCATTAGTCGCCTCTCCTGAAATCCTGCAAGATTCAACCTCTGGACTATCTGTTGTTCCGTTACCAGCTAGTTGAGGTTCTGCGCTAATATTACTAGCGATAGGCAAATTTAGCTCAAAAGAATATGCTCCAGTAGCCGTGGTGTTTATTGATACCCTGCCTGATACTGAAACAACATCACCAACACGAGTATAGAACGCCACTGCTGCATTTACAGAGTCGATATTACTTAAAGCCGTTGCTGCTCCGTATGTATGAGTGCCAGCATAAGCCGTAGCAGATATTCCGGTAGCCATTGTGAATAATGGAATCCATGCAGAGTTAGCCGCATTACGTTGCTTAAAAATACCTGTAGTTGTATCGGCCCATAGCATATAGGCATACTTCGTGGTAGGCTCTGTTGCTCCGCTGTTTTGCGATACCACAGCCAAAGATTGCAGGTTCAAATCAGCCCGCAATGATGCCCCTGTTTGATTTGCAAATACATAATCGTGTTGACTCATTTTTCTACTCCTATGTCGGTACTTTTACTGTTACTGTTAATTGACTTACATCAATATTGTGAGTGGTATCACTACTCGTTAAAACAATCTTGAACTTGGCATATCTACAGCTAAAATCTGCAACCATGAAAGCCACGAACGATGAATACGTTATATTGTCATCAGAAATGCTGATATAAACAGTAGCTGTGCAATCGTTTACAGTAGCCCCATCCATGTCATCCCATAGGTCTATAGCGTCCAAGCGTGAATCAATCAAATCATTCGCGTTATATGAAAGAGCTAAAACGCTTGCATGAAATCTTCTGTTAGCAACTGTGGTTAAATCTAAAGTTGACGCGAACTCATAAGTACCTGTTGCAACCATGCCTCCGACAGAATCAATATAGCCAACGGAGTCAATCTCTACCATGTCGTCAATTAAAGTTGTGCCGTCTAATTTAATTACAGCACCGTCCAAAATTATATTTGTCTTTGCTCCAGCAAATAAAGTATGCTCGGTGACGGTTGCAACCGTAGTCCAGCCAGTTAAAATCGCCTCGGTAACAACAAACGATGCCTCTGTATCGCTATAGTGTCCGGTTGAGTCTTTAAACTTTGCATAATAAGTACCAGTCGCAAGTGGCACAATTGCTGTTGTCGCATCACCGTTGAACTTGCCATCGGGAAGGACTACAGATTTAACCCATGACGCACCTGTTGTTAATGGCGAAAATCGAATAATAATATCTCCGCCGATTTTCACATCTAGATCAGTAGTTCTATCCCAAGTTACCAACGCGCTACCGTTGAAAGGTTTTACTGTGAATCCTGTTACATTAGCAGGCGCAGTGGTTAAACCATAAATAGTAAATGTTTTAATCGCCGTGTATTCACCGACAGATCCGAGTATATTTCTTGCTTTGACGCGGAAATCATAACGCCCTGGAGCTATATCAAGGAAATCGTACTCAGTCCCGCGCACGTTAAATAGCTCGATCCAAACGCCGCTAGTTCTGCGTTTGTACTCGACCTCATAATCAATCACGGAAACATCGGCAGGCGCAGTCCATGTCAGCGTAGCCTTTGCCTTGACTCCTGCGCTGCCCGTTGTCTCATAAAGAGATTCGGAAATCTGCACATCGCCGCAAAGCCCAACCACAAACGGATTCGGCAAGTTCGTATTCGGCGTTGAGTCAACCGTTACAGCGTCGGAAACGTCCCAAATACTCGCCGCGTCCTCTTTCAATGTAAGCTCGACAGCCTGGTCTATCCCGAACCGTTTATCAGTCAAACGGTACACTTTGCTCGATTGGCCTAAAAATGTGCTGGTAAACGATACCCTCTGCCCTATTTGCAACGACCATGTTTTGAGTGAAAACGTAGCTCTAACAGTGAAGCCGTTGCGCTGATCTTCAGTGAAAATTCGGCATAGATTATGAATACGCTGAACGCCATCGGTAAACGGAAACTCTAAACCGTTCCATAATTCCCGACCATCTGAGGTAACGTAAGTAGCGTTTTGAAATGGCTCGAAATCAGTCACAACGTAATCATTCTCAGGGCTGATATATTGCCCGCGTATGCCGTTATATAAATCTGCATCGGGAGTGCCACCAACCACCGCCAACGAGCCAACTATATCGGATTGGTCAAGCGTCATAACTGGAGCAACGTATTTACCGGCGTTGATTGACCATGTAGTCGCCACGATGTTACCGGCCATACATTGAGCCATTGATTCCAAAACCTTGCGCGGGTCTTGATCGGCTGTGACTGTGCCGTTAATGGTGTATTTTGCCTCCGATCCACCATCTACCGTTATGGTTTCATCGCAAACATTCGCCGCTGTGATGTAATCAGCCGTAGGAAGGTCAGCCGCCAGAACGCCGCACATCGGGGAAAGTAGATAGTCATAAACAGCTAGGACAGGATTTGAATTCCAGATGGTTGAACTGTCGCGCGGGTCGTACAGCTTTTTACCACGCATCAAAACTTCAATCGTTGGAATGCCAGATTGAAACTCCGGCTGCGTAAGGTCAAGACGGACTACGGAATAGCAGAAATCACGCAGGACAGAAGTTGCAGGCCATCCAGGAGCGTCAAGCGGCAAAGCGTTTAAGGACAGATCAACCGTGTCGGACGATGTGCCGAGGTGCTTTGTAACCCTTACACGCGGCGTTCCGATTGCGTACTCGTAATGGCATAAATAGGTATCACTATTCGGCATAACAACATCCGCGCCTGTGATTGAGACTGGTGTTATTTCCGTGAAGGCATCATAATCAGCGGTTGCTCTAAAACTTCCTGCAATTGGAGTATTGGCAAGTGTAAACGAAGGGCCAGCATGAGACTCGCTATCTATAGACGCGGTAGTAGTATGAAAGTAATCTCCTGAAGTCACATCCTGCGAACCATCAGCAGCAGGCGAGGTCAATGTGCCTAAAGCCTTACCAGCAACGTATACCTCCTCAATCGCATCGCACTCATGAGCAGCGTGAACGCAGACCAGATATTTGTATTCGTCCCGGTCTCCACCCGTGAATATTGCGACAATATCAGAACCTACCCGCGCGCGCCCGTACACATACCGCCACGGCGCGTCTGTTGCTACTCTGGTTATAGTCCTGTCGCGGAGACCGGCGTTGTACGCTCTGCGCTGTTCGTCGCGTTGCTGTGCTGCGAGTTTCTTTGCTTGGTTTGATCCGTAGACAGACGAACCAATCATCAGAACCCAACCAATAATAGCGCCCCAACCAGTACCAGCCGCAAGGTATGAACCTACAATAGCCACAACAGGCGCGGCATCAGCTTGAAACGGGAATATCAATAAAGCTAATAAGACCAAGCGCATTTTGCCTCCATTCTGGTCTTAAATATAAGTCCATCCTTGCCTGGCCCGACAATATGAACGCCGCTGAACAGATAAGCTGTATCGTCAACGAGCGCAACATCACCGTCCTTGGCAAAGTTCGGGTTTATCCGGTTTAGGTGTAAATCAAATTGGCTCTCAATGCCGCCGAGCTTTTTAATCATCTGCGCGGCCTCTTTTTCATTCGTCCATTTTTCGGTGATGTATTCCTTGCCGGTGGCGATTTGAACCCAACCGATAGCGAAGGTTACGCAATCATTATCACCCCACGCAAAAGGAACTTTCAGCCTCGCAGCTATATATTCTGGGAGTGTCATATTGTTTGAAATTTTTTCGACAGCCACAATTGAGGATTAGCGATCAGGTCGTTTAGATAGTCAAAGCCCGTATCAGTTGGATACCGCTGCTTTTGCTGTGCGGCGTTAATACGTTGAGTTGGGCGACGTTTCAGACCATAGGCCGATGTTTCGCATTTAAGCATGATTTGACCAGATTCGCCCTCGACTCCTACGGTCATGGTGTCCATTATCCCGCGCCAAGCTATTTCAGGCGTATCGATCAACTTCCCAACAGAGTCAAGCGGGCAGAAATACAGCTTCGCATCCTGGGCGCGGTAATCTTCAACTGGCCCGACAGCTAGAGCCAGAACGGGTAATTGCGCCACGTTGAGGCCGAATGTCATTGAGCTAGAAGCAACACCTTCAGATTCAGAGATAGGACTTATCTTGCCAAGCGAACCAAGCCCGATCCAATCATACCCGCCCCATGTGAAAGTCTGGTTATAGGTGCATACCCGAAGTGTGCCGCTGACAAATGAAAGTTCTTGAAAATAAGCAACGCGCGCCGTAGGCTTCTCAAGCGCGGTTTGTTGTGATGCGGTTGTCATGCTCTCCAATCCTCCGAAAGGTCAAGCGTGAAACCTGAAACCAACGCGCCTGACGAATAGCCCCATTTTGTACTAGATTGCGTCAATCTGAATAATGCCTTTGGCTTGTCCCATGTCACCGCCGCCGCGATGGAATGCGCGTCACGGAATGGAGGTTCTACAGTTACCGAAATAACCCCGCTGCCGTTTGCCGTCGCATCCGCCACGACCATTACGACCTGCTGAGACGTTCCTGTACCAACCCCAATCATGTCACCAGCCAATAGCGTCTTAGCGGCTTGTGTAGCTGCAATAATGCTGACCGTTACGTCACCAGCCGTAATACCGGCATTTAGCGTCATTGTGCCGCGCATCGTTCCCAAAGGATAAGGGCGCATCATGTC
>Ga0224495_10001133_pt1 | contig 19429 bp, 17 predicted proteins | sample SF_Jul11_sed_USG_FD_168128 | JGI IMG/M metagenome (GOLD analysis project Ga0224495, IMG submission 168128) | Sediment microbial communities from San Francisco Bay, California, United States - SF_Jul11_sed_USGS_4_1 | ecosystem: Environmental > Aquatic > Marine > Sediment | place: USA: California... | reverse complement strand
AAGGATGGCTCTGTTCTCATCCCCGAGGCCTTGCGATCCTACATGAACGGTCAAGAGAGAATATCATAAAACACACGAGCAGCGGAGGGATGGCCGAGTGGTTGAAGGCGGCGGTCTTGAAAACCGCTTCACGAGTAATCGTGACGGGGGTTCGAATCCCTCTCCCTCCGCCAGATCTTCAGTTTGCCTATGGTAAAAAAAATGCTAAAATGATGTCCAGACTGAAATCCAAGCGGAGAGGTGCTGGAGTGGTCGATCAGGATCGCCTGCTAAGCGATTGTCCCGAGAAATTGGGACCGTGGGTTCGAATCCCACCCTCTCCGCCACCTGCTCTTATGGATTATCTTCCCTGTCTTTGACTAAATATGAACACCGTATCCACGATCTCCTTAGGGGACAGGCATGTTTCATCCTGGGGGGAATCGATAATTCGGAAGTTAAAAAACGGGCAGTTGCCGTCATACCAGCGATAGGAGAGGGGACGATCTTGTTCTTTTCTCCTTTCGGCTTCCTTTTGGTTCAGCAAGCCCCCAAGACCTTTGAGGTTAACGCCTTTTTCCGGATCAACTCCCAGAATATACCTTTTGTTTCCAAAATTTATCATTAAAAAAGAAAATCCTTGTTTGAGTGGAGGATTTACACTATCCCTTCTGGCCCAGTCTTTGAGGAGATAACTACGTGGATTTCTCACGATGAGTCCATCTATGGTCTTTGTTCCTTTGCCTGTGGCAAGTGGAAGGTCTAAGGTCAATTTTTGGCCGCGCTCCAAATCATAGAGGTAGTTGAAATAGTCATCTTCTGCACGTCTTATGGCCCTCTCGTATCTGTCAATTCCTGAGAAAAGTGCTTTATTCACAAAGATTTCATGCCCTTCGATGGATTTTGTATAAAGGAAATTCATGAATTTCAGGCCTTCTCTCACTCTTTCAAGGCTTGCAGCATCTTCCTTTTTCCTTATCCTGAGGAAAAGTGCGCGGAGAATGGCATAAGGAGTAGAGGCAAGATCCCATTCTTTAGAGAGAGTGGCGGAGTCGACTATCTTTGTGTATTGGGCAATCAAGGCCATGGCTGGATCGATCACACCTCCCTCTAAAAGCTTCAAGGCTAAAAATATCGAGGAGACCGCATCGAAGTCGGGGAGCCGATGGGTGATGATATTCAGCATGTGAGTTCTGTCTGATTTATGGATGATTTCATCCTTTGGGATATGACCCAGGACAAGGTAAGGATACTTCGCAATCAAGGAAGCCGTGCATTCAGGTTCAGCTTCAGGATGGTGATGGTCAATGATGCCAGGAATGGTTTTCATCCCCACATCCAAGACCAAGGTGTCCTTTTCTGGCACGAATTCCGTGCCATAAGGAACGAATCGGTACACAGCTTCGATCTTATTCAGAGTCACCTTTTATTCCCTGGATCTTTTCCTTCCTCTAAGTATTTAATGATTCTAGCGCTCCCTGAAGGGAAAGGGAAACGCCGCATGCCTTTAAGGGTCACCCAGCGGAGGTTTTTCTTGCTTGCTCGGGGTTCTGATTCCAGCGAGCATGAGAAGGCATAGAGTTTCACCTGGAATTGCGTATAAGCATGCTGCACAGTGGTTAGAAGTTCTCCCAGGGTGGCATCTGCGCCCAGTTCTTCTTTGATTTCTCGTCTAAGAGCTTCCTCTGGTTTTTCATTCTTCTTTATTTTGCCTCCTGGAAATTCCCAGAGGTCAGCCAACAGTCCATTCGATGGTCTCTTTTGGATTAAAAATTTTCCTTGTTTCTGTACGATTCCGACCACAGCTTCGATTTTTTTATAACTTCTCTTCCTAGGATGTGGAATGATCTCCTGCTCGCCCGCCTTATAGGCTTGACAGAACTCAGGAATCGGACAGAGGAGGCAAAGAGGATTTTTTGGCCGGCAGATGAGGGCACCGAGTTCCATAAGGGCTTGGTTATAGGTCCCCATGCGCTTCTTAGGGAGAAGAGGGGTAACAAAGCGGACAAGTTCCTTGTCGTTTTTGGGGATGGCTTTTCGATGCATTCTCATGAGTCTCATCATGACCCGACGAACGTTTGCATCCATGACAGGATAGGACTCATCATATGCAAAACTCAACACGGCTGCTATCGTGTAAGGGCCAAATCCAGGGAGTCTCTTCAAGTCCTCGTGCTCTTGAGGGATTTGACCCTCATGAGTCTCCATGATGATTTTGGATGCCTGATGAAGATGTTTAGCCCTCAGGTAGTATCCCAGTCCCTGCCAAGCCTTGAGTACTTTCTGAAGGGAGGCCTCACTCAACGTTTTTACATCAGGAAAGAGTTTCAGCCATCTGTTGTAGTAGGGGATGACGGCTTGAACCGTCGTCTGCTGGAGCATGATTTCAGAAATCCAAATCTTGTAGGGGTCTCTTGTCTTACGCCAGGGAAGCTTCCTGTGGTGAACAGAGTACCAATGTTCTAGCTTCTTTTGGAATTTGATGGAGTCTTGGGTTGTCCTCTGCATGGTTGAAAAACATCTCTGTATACCACGATTTATCTGAGGATACAAGGACCGATGTGATCTGAAGGGAGAGAATGTTTATGTCGCAGATAGAGTAAACAACAGGATTCAGGTCTTTAAGGTTTTATCGGACTGAGAACTCGATTCATCCACCCTTGTAAGTACGGCTACTCCGAATGCTCCAGGACCTGCATGAGCCCCAAGGGCAGGGGAAGCATTCATTACCATCTCTACCTTTTGTCCGATAAGATTCTGGATTGTCAGAGCTAACCGACGCCCGATTTCAGGGGCGTTGGTATGGGCTACAGCCACTGAAAATTCGACCGTTCTTCGCTGAATCCTATCGATTACGAAATTCATGATTTTTTGCTTTAATCTCTTTTTTCCCCTTGCTTTATCTATTGAGACAAACTTGCCTTGAGGATTCAAGGAGAGAACGGGATTTATATTCAGGATTCCTGCTATAAAGCCTTTCGTCCTCGTGATCCTTCCACCCTTAACCAGATATTTCAGGGTTGGAAGTCCAATATAGATTTTGATGTCCTTGATTGCTCTCTGTATACGGTTTAAGACCTCTTCCAGGTCCTTGCCTTGATCCACGGCCTTGATTCCTTCTAGCAGAACCAACCCCAATCCGACAGATAGATTGTTTCCATCCAGGACCGAGATTCTATCTAAGGCGAGGCTTTCAGACGCTTGAACGGCAGTTTGGTACGTTCCGCTGAGTTCTTTAGATATTTGAACAGAAACAATGGATTGATAGTGGGCAAGGAGATGGCTGAAGATTTGTGTGAAATCCATCAGACTGGGCTGGGAAGTTTTTGGCAGGACTGTGGATGAATCCAATATGTTGTAGAACTCTTCTGGGATAATATCCCATCTGTCAGTGTAAATTTTATCTTCGGCATGAACCTTAATGGGAACAAAATAAACAGGATTGTTTTCAATGAGCTCATCTGCCAAGTCACAGGTGCTGTCAGAAACCAAACAGATGGATTCTTTTGCTTGAGCTTTTGGACCATCAGAAAATTCGTAGACTTTTTTTGAAGACACCTTACCGAATTGAGAAACTAGAGAAAAAACATCTTCGGGATTTTCTGTGTTGATATGAATTTTAACAAACTGAGATGCCCCATAAAAAATCATGCCCCGGCCAAGTTCGTTTAATTTTTTAATTAATCCTCGTCGGTCCAAATGGTCTGCCTTCACACAGCATTCGGCGCAGAAGGGAGCCTTTCTTTTCTCCTCTGAGGTTGTATCGATTGTGGGGCGTGTGTGGGAAGAGATGGTCTTCAATTTTCCCTTTTCAATGTATCCCAGAATACCTTCCAGGAAACGCACAAAGGCTTTTCCCCCAGCGTCAACAACTTTATTTTTTCTTAAGATATCGAGCTGGTTCGGGGTATTTTGGAGAGCAGAGAGGGCTCTTTGATAGGACTTTTCAAGAAGAAAGACGAAATCGTTTGTTGAGGAGCAAAGTTCGTTGACCTCCTCGGACCATTCTCTCAAAACGGATAAAATCGTTCCTTCGACAGGTTGCTTTAAAGATCGATAAGCTCTATTTACAGCAGACGAGGTGATTGAACCGAGGTCTTGAGTCCGAATTCTGCTGTAATTTTTAAGTCCCTCTGCCAGGCCAAAAAGAATCTCGGCAAAGATGATTCCTGAGTATCCAAGTGCAAATTGTGCGGCTAGATCGGCTATTTTCTGGCTCGCAAGGTTTATCTCAGGTCGCCAGAGAGGGTAAGTGTTGACAATTGGAATCAGGGTTTTTTTCAGATTCGACCCTGTATCCCGATCCGGAATCGGGAAAACATTCAATCGATTCAATTCCTTTTCGTGTTTGACGATTTCTTTACATCCGGCAACAACAGCGTACTGGTAGCGATGACCGTCGAGGTAGCCGATTTGTACAGAATGTGGTCTCTTCATGCTGTTATTATCCTATCATCTATCCCTTTTATATACACTAAAAAATCAAAAAGTGAAAATTCATCGCTAAAATCACCTCTAAAGGTGATTGACCTCTGAAAAGCCTGATGAAGTAAAATACTTGCGGGAAATCGGAATGGCTGAATACAAAAAATCCAGAGGTCGCCTTATTTATGACGTTTCCCTGAACGAAAAAACAGACGGTAAGGAATAACATGAGAAACGAAAAAATATTGGTCGTGGAATTTGAAGAAAATTCCCTCAACTCCCTCTTGCAGTTGTTACAAACCGAGGGGTTTGAGGTCGTCACTGCGAAGGATGGCCACGAGGGATTGCTGAAATTCGAATCAGAAAAACCGGATTTGGTAATCCTTGAGCCAATGCTTCTTAAACTACACGGATTTGACCTGTGCAGAAAAATATCCAAGGATTCTCCTAAAAAAATACCTGTTATCATAACTACGGGTTTTTACAAGGGCGAACACTATAAGTCCGAAGCGATCGAGACCTTTGGTGCCGCGGCATTTTTCGAGAAGCCCTACAAAGGCGAGGAACTGATCACCACCATACACGATCTGTTAGGAAACGGAACTGGTGAGGCTGTGAGAGAGGTGGATGAAAGCATTCAAGAAACAGAGGTTGAAGTGAAGGATGTCAAAAAGAGTGTTAAAAAGACAGACGAGAGATCCGAGGAATCCGAGGTGATTCAAGCCGAAGCAGAGCAAGAAAAAGAAACTATTGAAAAAACGACAAAAGGAGTTGAGGTCTCCAATGAAGTCGATAAAATGCTCAAGAAGGCCTTGTCTGAATTTGGTCTTAGCCTAGATAAGAAAGAGCCCACAGTTCAGAAGGTTAAGGAAAAACCAGAAAAAGAGCGCCTTGAAGAAGATTTAATCGGAAAAAAGATAGAAAGCCTGAAATTAGAGAGCTTTGAAGAAAGAGAAGAAGAGAGAGAGGAACAAGAGGAGGAAGAGGTAGAGGAATTGAAAACAGAAGAGTTCATCGAAGAATTGATAAGGAAAGAAGAGCAGATTGAAGAAGCAGAAAGGTTCAAGGAGAAAGAGACTTTGGCGAAAGAGGAAGAAGTGAGTGAGGAGGAAGTCAAGGAGGAGATTCAGGAAGAAGTCAAGGAAGAGGTAAAAGAGGAAGTTAGGGAAGAAGAACCAGACCAAAACCAACAGATATTTGAGGATTATTTTGAACAACCCGAAAAACGTCCTCCCCACATCACTCTTTTAGGATATTTCAAGAGGATAAAAAAACCTATCCCTCTTATGATTGGCTCGACAGCCTTTGTCATCCTTGTGGCTGCGGGTGCTACCTATTATTTTCTAAAGCCAAACAAGGTCTCCTCATCCCCTCAACAAGAAAAGTCAAAGATTGTGTCGAGTATGCAGGGAGCAATATCCAACTCGCAGGAAGGATCTGTCTCTACAGTACTTGGAGATCAAGATGAAGGGAGACAAGGGGCAACCACTTCTGGGAAAATTGAGGGAGATAACCGCGAGAGCTTGACATCGAATCAGGCCAAGCTGGGGTCAGAGGCTGAGCCTGAATCTATAGCTGAGGTTGCTGCACCAACAAGGTTATCTTCGAGACAACGACAGGTCTTGCTTCCGCCAGTGTCTACGGCTCCGGAATCACGAGAATTTGAGGTAATTGAGGTAGAGGATACCAAAGACGCTCGGGTGGAACTGTCTGAGTTGTCAGTCAGCGCGCCTCAGTTAGAGGAGACAGCTAAAAAAATCATCCAGCCAGAAAATGCTGATAACAGAATTAAAACTGGTGATTTGGTGCCTATCGAATCGGTTGATGTTCTCCCCGTTGCTGTTAGCAAGGTCAATCCCAAATATCCAAACAGTGCTTTTCAAAGAGGTATTGAAGCGATGGTGGAGTTTAGGGCTTTGATTTCAGAGTTCGGGAATGTCTTGGATATTGTCTTTGTGAATCCAGAAGGATCAGCATCTTTATTTCACACAGCCTGTGAGGAAGCGGTTCGACAGTGGAAGTTTTCCCCAGCTAAAAAGGATGATGTGAATGTAAAAGTATGGAAAACTTTTTCCATTTCTTTTAAGAAAAAAAATACAGAGTAGGTGGAAGAAATGTCATTAAACAAAGAACAAGAAGATCTTTACAAAAAAACTATGGAGGAGGCCAAAAGGCAACTAGACGGTATTGACGGAGAGATGGAAGATGAGCTTCAAAAAGCTCGGGAACGGTTGGCTAAACTTCAGGAGTCCAAGAAATCTTTTAAACAAATATATATGAGTACAGCCGAACTTCTGGGCGCAAAAGTGGAAATTGAAGACGACGAGGAAGAGAACGCCCCCACCGATGGCAAGTCTTCCTTAAAGAATTTACAATAAATCTTTGCTCCTCGATTTCGTGACGGAGCACTTATCCGGCATATGCTCAGGCTCTTCCTTTGGATTTAAAAGAGACAATTGATAGCTTGAGCAAGAACAATTCGAGGAACCAGAACAGGCCGGTCAAAATGTTTTTTTAATTCCATCTTATCTTTTATGCTGTAACCTATACAATCTAGGATTATAGCTTCAGTTTTTTTTTGATTAAATGTTTGGGCTATCTTATGCCAGGTTTTGCCCTGATCATATGGGGATTTTGCTTCCCATTCGACTTTTTTACCACTCCATTTTTTCTTTGGCCAATCCATTTGGCTTTTCAAGGGAACAACCACCCCTAAAGTTTCGATCCGCATGACTTGATAAATGATAAATTTAAGATAAGCAGCAGGAAAAATCACCGGAACAGGAAACTTTGTGGCTGGAAAATCATGAGTGCAAAGGATACCCGCTGCATCGATTTCTCTTTTCGATATTAATGCTCGGATGCTTTGGGAAAGCATGGAGCGGATTTTGTATTCGCCGAGTAAAATTTGACTGCCATCTTTTAGGCGAGAGACAAGGGCCATCTCTTCTTTTTTTGGCTTTAAACGCGAAATCTTTTCCTCATCCAGGTCATCTAACAATCCTGCTTCCATTATATCTATATGGGGAAGAATGAGAGGTCTTATTTCTGAAAGGACATCTTCTCGGGGCGTTTGGCCAATGGTGATCAGGGCTATTCTTACCGAATCCAACTCATTCCCTTTTTCCGAGTGTTTTGAGATGCTCCATAGAACCATAGAGAGCGAGAAGCCTTTGGAATTCGTCCTGATCAAAGAAGGAACACCTGCCCTCTCCCCAGGATTTAGCGACTTCCACGACAAATCTCACGGCCATTTCTATATCTATACAGTGATTAGCTCCTGTCGCGCACCCAGCGACTGGAACCTCTGTCGTGATAGCCACCCCCACAACGGGAGCATGGGTGGCTGCTGCCGGTTGTAAGATGCTGTTGAGATGGAAGACTTCATTCCCATAGGGGGTGATGTCCTGCATAGTGATGGCGAAAACAACAGGCGGTCGGCCTGAAACGGTTTGCATGATATCGAGCAAATTCTCACTGACCTTTAGAATGTAACCGTCTTTGACAGTAGGAGATATGGCAAAGCCGCGACGATTGATGATGCGATTTCCCTTTGTCGTATCGATTGACAGTATAGCCTCCATCCGATGGTCCACTTCGTATGTATTCATCGTTTCTATCGAAACGGGTGCATCCATGAAAGGCACAGGATCATGGGGAATGATAGGGGAGGCGGGACAGAGATGGGTAGTGATGATCACATCTCCTCTTAGCTGATCCCCTTTGCTTCTTAAATCAAGAATTTTGGAGGCGCTTGCCAGAGCAGTGATGGCTCCATCTGCATCTGAAACGAGGCCGATTTTATGAGGTCTGGCTCCGATCCCTCCTAGGCGTCCGATGATGCCGAGAGTAGGCGCTCTTCCCCCCAAAGATCGACCATCTGTCCCGTTGATTTGGATTTTTACGAAATTTGTTTCACCTTTTTCTCCCTTAACAGGATGGAAATTCCACTCAGTATCATCTATCCCTTTATCTTGGAAATGGTCCTTGAGTTTCTTCTCCTCGATCAAGGATGCTTCAAGGAGTTCATATATTTCGATCACTTGCTTTAATGCCATGATTTTACTCCTTTTCGTGAAAAATCTTGATTAAAACATAATAGAGAATAATCGAAGATATGATTCCGTTAAAGGCAAACACTGAGAAAGGAAATATTTTGATAGTGAGAGGGTGCCCAGAAGTTATCCAACCTATAAGGAAAGATACGAGGTAGGCAAACAGAGCCTTATAGTTGATTCGAGAATCAGAATTTTTATTGATTTTTTGCATGTCTATTTTTTTTAAAATATAGAAATCACAGATGAATATCCCTGCGATAGGACCGATACTCACCGTCAGTACGGTTAAGAAGAGCTCGAGACGCTCCAGAATGCCAATGGCTGAAAATAAGGAAGCAATGATTCCAGCAACGATGGTCATCTTCCATCTTTTTACCCGGAAGATGTTGTTTAAGGCGAGGACAGAGGAATACAGGTTGCTGTCATTTGTGGTCCACTGAGCTAGGAGAAGAACGATAAAGCCAACCAGTCCGAATCCTAGATATTGATTGTCTATAATGAGCTCGGGAAGCATTTCATGATACACTCCTGTATTCATAGATAGGACAGAGCCAACAAGGTGGAGAAATGCACTGACTGACATGGCTAATATGGCTGCAGCGAATATATCTCTCTTTCTTGGCTTTGCATAGCGAAAAATATCTGCGCTGGTTGTCGCCCCAACGATGAAACCCCCTGCGACAATCGAAGCCGCTGTCCCTATGGTTAGCGGATAGGGATCGGGTTGGTGGGCCTTAGCTAATGAGATTAAAGTGCCGGGAGGGAGAAAGTGAAAACCCATTTTTATAACACCCCATATGAATATAAAGATCATAAAAGGAGAGGCTAGCCAACTCAGCGTGCTGAGCCCTCTGATGCCGAAAATCGCAGGAATCATCATCACGATTCCGCAGAGGAAGGAAAAGAGAGACAAGGGAAAATGTGTCCCAAAGAAAAACTGAATCGTACGCGCAAAGAGGGCCGCTTGAACGCCAAACCAACCTATCAGGGAAAGGGCAATCGAGAAAGATATAATTATGGCTCCTATTCTTCCGAAAGATAGATTGGCTATGAGAGGAGTGGAAAGCCCGGTTTGAGCTCCCACATAACCTGTGAAAACCATAATGACAATGAGGATGATTTCTCCAAATATGTAGGATAGGACGACACTGGGAATTTTCCCTAGTCCCAGGCCGATCATCATTCCACGGAAAATGGCAGACATGACAACAGCGATTCCGATCCAAATAACGGCCACATCTACCCATGATTTTCTCTGGCTAAGGGGGACAGACTCGAGGGAGAAATCTTCGAGGACCTGATAGGAGTTTTTCCTGTCTCTCACTCGTCTTTCCCAAAGCTTACAGCAAGGAGAATTTTGATGTCAAATTGAATTGACAATGATTTTCCTTTTTTATAGAGTATCAAAGGTATCTACCGAAGCAGGCTGCATACCAAGAGGGAGATCGCAAAAAGACAGTAGATTCGATGATAAAGTCTTTAAAAATAGAGAGCAACCTGTCTGAGATCGATAAAATTCGCAGTTTTTTGAAAGATGTTCTTGGAGATTACAACCTTTCTGAGGAGGCCTTTTATCTCATCGAATTGGCTCTTCTCGAGATGTGCATTAACATAGTCAGGCATGCCTACCCCGACGCTAAAGGGGAAATTTCTTTAAAAATTTGGTCTCAAGAAGGAAAGGTTTTCTTTGAGATCAGGGACTGGGGCGTTCCCTTCAATCCGAGAGACGCTCAAGAGCCGGATATCCATGAAATGATTTCCAAGGGAAAGACAGGAGGATTGGGCATATTGCTTGCCCGCAAACTTATGGATGGTTTTCAATACAAAAGAGAAGACAACCAGAATGTTTTAGTCATGCATAAGAAGATCGAAGAAGCTGGATCTTCCTCAATATAAGACTTTATCCTCTCCTTCTTTCTTTATTTGTTTGTCCAACCAAGCGATGACAAGATCTCTTCTCTTAAGGACGGCCTCTATTTCTTCCTCCGTCAGGTATTCTCCAACCACACTCTGGATGGCTTCCTGATTCAGGGTCTTTAGGTTGACGTATAATTCCCTAGGGATTTCTTTCATAAGGCGAGGCCCCTCTTTGTATTTTTCATCGTATATGAGTTTTTCGGTGAATTTTTTGGACGTTCGGAAGGTGCGCGAGTGATCGATCAGGATCATCCGCCAATCTTCGGTTATGAGGAACTGGTTTTGATGCCGGTCTTCATTGGCGATCAGATTATCTAAGAGGCGTTGAATGTAAAGAGCTCTGTTCCAAGGAAAGAGCTTGTAAGAGGGTGTTTTTATGTCTTTCTCATATTTATCCTTAAGGCTCATCATTGAGTCAACCCAAAGCTGACAGGAACCGCGATCTCCTTTAAATCTTATTTCCACTGTGGGAGGAACCATATTGATCCCGAGATACTTGTCCAATCGGTAGGCCGCAATCTCCCATCTCCAATTTTCCACATACCCTCTTGGACGGCCTTCGCAGTTTTTCCAGATGGCGTGCTTCGTGATCCCGTCTTTTTCAAGGATTAGCTTCCAAGGATTGGTCACAGCTTCCCGATCACTGAAGGGTTGCTCTGAGCCCACGATTTCTGCCGTCTGAAGGAATTCTTCCCATTTTTCTCGTTCTGCAACTTCTTCCTTGGTGAATTGAGCTAAAGCTTGAAGGCTAAATCCAAGGATGAGAACCGAAAATAAGAAAACAGAGAACGCATTTTTCATGGTTTATGCCTCCTTTAAATTTATTCTTTTTCTTATATTTAATATAAAACTTTATCTTCGCCCTGTTCCTTTATCATATCAGCGATCTCTTTCAAGAGAAGCTCTTTTCGAGCGATAACAGCCTTGATTTCCTTATCTGTCAGATAAGAATCGACAGCATTTTTAATTTTTTCGAAATCGAGGGCCCTGACATTTTCAACAAGTGTCCGGGGTAGACGCCTAAAAAGCTGTTGTTCTTTAATCCCTTTCTTTCCAAACACTAAGTTTTTCGTGTATTTCTTTTCGCTCCGAAAACTTTGGGAGTGGTCGATCAGGATTGTGCGCCAATCTTCGGTGTAGCGTATATTCTGTTGGGTTCGATCCGCATTGGCTATTAAACTGTCAAAAGCTCGTGTCAAATACTTAGCCCTGCTTATCCTTTCGGCGGCGGGTCCTGTGGTCGGCATGGGTATATTTTCAGCCATTATTTGGAGAAGACTGTATGGAGTTGTTATCCAGAACTGAAAAGAACCTCTTTTCCCCTCAAATTCTCTCTCGACAGTAGGAGGAATCATATTGAGGTTTAAAAGCTTGTCGAGTCTGTAAGCTGCTATTTCGTACTGCCAGCCTTCTATGTTTCCTAAATACTCGCCCTTGACGTCTTTCCAGCATCCGCTCATCTCCACCTCACCTTTTTTCAAGTAAAGACGTTTCGGCTTTGTTATTCCCTCGCCAATATCTTTGGCCCGAACGATTTCGGCTGTGAGGAGAAATTCTTCGATTTCTTGCCTCTGTGCGATTTCTTCTGGTGTGAATTGGGCATAGACTGTGGAAAAAACTATGATAAGGATTAAAACAAATGGGAATGTTATCGTCCTTTTCATTTGATTCCCCTCACACATTGGGTTTTCCCCATTCATATTGCTCTAATATAATATTCATGTGCTCAAAGAAAATCAAACGAAATGTTTGATTTGACATCTCTTTTTTTTCTATTGTACATTTTTCTTCCAGCTTTAGAAGTTGGATGATAGAGATCTGAAGAGTGAATAGGCGGATATAATGAGAGACAAAATATTTTTCTTGGGAGTGTTAGTCCTATTGCTTTCTTGTTCGATGGGGGATAAGTATTCACCGACCATTCGATTTCCTTATCTATGGCTCGACGAGCAAGGCTTTGGGGGAGATATTGATCAGCAGAATTTTCCCGAACCTTCTGGTATTTGTTTTCATCCTCTGAGAAAAACCCTTTTCGTAGTCAGCGACGAAGGGGAGGTTACGGAAATCAACACGGATGGAACACCGGTCTTTAGGCAGAAGATCCCCGGCGATCTGGAAGGGGTGGCAGTCGATCCACAGACCGGTCTTTTGTATATAATCATTGAGGGGGATGATATTATTTTGGAATTTGATCCAGATAAAAGAGAGGTTACTCGGAGATTCCCTTTAAATAGGACATATAAGGACAATCCCAGCTTTATCGAAAAACAAGTCAAACGATACGACAACGGCATCGAATCCATCGAATTTATTGCGGATGACAATCATCCTGAAGGGGGGACTTTTTATATTGGAAATCAGTGGGATCCTCCGTGTGTGATGGAAGTCTATATTCCATTAAAATCGAGTCAAGAAAAGGAAGATGAGGCAAGAATTCTTCGCATTTTGCCATTGGTGATGGATGATCCTGCGGCCTTGTTTTATGATCCCAAGACCGGACTGCTGAATGTCGTGAGTGACGCTGACAACATCCTGGTTGAAATAACTCTGGATGGGAAAATAGTCAGAGAGTATGCCTTTCTTGGGAATGACCAGGAGGGAATTGCCAGGGATGATGAGGGCTATCTCTACATTGCTCAAGATACAGGGGAAATCATTAAAATCAAAGATTTGCGGTAGCGCAATTTCAATTTATTCTTCTCTGCATAATCAACTATTAGATCTGATGAATGTATATTCCAATTACAATGTAATGGATTTCCAAACCCATTCAAGGGAAGCAGAGAGGAGTGAGTCCTAGGGTCGATTGATTTGGTTTAGTTTCGATGACAATCTTTTATGTTCCCGCATGACGAGAAAGCTGATGACTATCCATATTGTAGCCACAACAACGTTGATTCGTGCAAAGTTTTCGAGACGAAAGGCAAAATAAGTGGTGCCAATAAAGACTGTCAACGCGTGTAGAACATCTCCTGTTCGGACAAAAAAGGTATCTATGGCAGCCTTAGCTTTGTATTTGGCCTCCCTGGACGTGACAAGGAAAAGGGCTTGCTTGACCGTGTTCATCAAGGAGTAGTCTGTGCTGTTTTCTATGATCTTAGTCCATTTGACTATGGCGAAGGTGGCCCCAAGCCCGATGAAGAAGTACCCTCCAAAGGCGATAAACGGAAGAAAGAGCATGGCCCCTCTCACACCAAACCACTTGAATATCCGGGAGACCAGGAAAAGCTGGATGAGCCAGGCAAAGAGGTTCTGCATCGTATAGAAGTCTGCGTCGATTTTGGTGATATATTCTAATCGAGCATTGTCTGTATTCTCAATTTTTCCGGTCTCAATAGCCTCATTCGCGGCCCGAGTCCAGACGCTCGATTTCATATACTGACCTGTCGTGTTGACATAATTAAGCGCCAGGATCACAAAACCGACAAGAAGGAGATACCGGCTTTTGAACACGATCTGAAAGCCTCCTCCTCTCTCGAGTGGCTTCACCTCAGTTTTGTGAGGGGAGGCTTTTTCCTCGGTCTGTTTATTTGGAATTTCTTGGATTCCTTTAATCTCCCTCTTGTTGACGACCAGAGTCAAGATGATACAGATAAATAACACAGCACCTGCTAGGAGCATCAGTTGAAAGGGAGTCAGAGGACCTGTTGGCTTCACCAACAGCGAGGTACTTTTCGCACCCAGATAAAATCCCATGTTCTGTCCGAACATGATGATCGGGAACAGACGTTTTCCTGCTTCTTCAGTGTAGATGTCATTGGAGAATGCCCAAAATTGGGCGATGATGAACACGTTGAATATGCTGAGCCAGATCCAAAAAACAATACCTAGAATGCTTAATGATAGACCAGCTTCTTTTAGGATGTAGAAAAGCACCAGGTTGGAGATAAAGAAGATGGTCACTGTTGCGATGAGTTTCTGGCGGGGAAACTTGGAAGATAGATAGCTGAAGATTTTCACCACCAAGATCAGCAGGAAGGCCACGATAGCAAAAAGATAGGCTTCTTCCTCAGGGGAATGCATGGTTAATATCAATCCACTTCTTACTGGCTTTAGGATAGAATAGGCTCCTGCGATCAGAAAGATGTTAAGGCTTAAAAGAAGGACTGTAAGAGCCTCTCCTGGGTGTACGACTGTAAAGAGCTTTAGAAATTTATAGATTATTCCAGGCGGTTTATCTGAAGACATCTTTATTTCCTGATTTTCCCTATCGTTCATAGCATCCCCTCCTTGAAATTATCCTAACGGGATTCTTCATGATATGCCTGGAAATGTCAACTTGTTTTTGGATAGTTTTCCGCAGTTTCCGTGTAAAAAGGTGTTGAAAAATGAGTAACCTGGATTATTCACGAGTCAAGATTGCTGCAGCGGCAAGGAAGTGGCCCTTGAAGCTGTAGTGAACTACCGCGAATGGGCTACAACGAAGCCGATGTGGTGAGATTGACTCGCCCGAAGGGTAAAAAATGCCGATGAATATTAAAATTCTCTCTTGAAAAAGTATTTATCAGGATTTAGAGCAATATCAGGATAACTTTCTGATATTGCTGTAATAATGAAAAGAGTCGGCATTTTTTATGAATAGTTCAGGGTGATTATTCTTTCTAAAGGGTTGAAATCAGTATAGTTCTGGAATATTGCACAAATTTTGGGCAGAGGAATTAGAAAAGGACGGTTTCTTCGCCTTTTTCTTTGATGAGTTCTGTAATCGTTTTGATGATGAGTGTTTTTCGTTTGAGGAGTGCGGAAATTTCTTCCTCGTTGATAAAGGCTTCTAGGTTGGTCTTGATCACATCATCGTCCAACTCTTGAAGATTTTGAAAGAGTTTTTTCGAGCAGCGGATGATCTTTTGGTCTGGAATCAATTCTGGAGTGGGATAGAAGGCTTCACCAAAATCCACTCGACACACTTTCCAGCTCTCTTGATGGATGAGAACGTCATCCAACTCCTTGCGCTCACAATAGACTAAGTTTTCAAAAACATTGAGTTCTTCCAAGCTATTTTGGAACGCTTCTGCCTCAGGCGGACGAAGATTTTGTCGCTGTTTAGCGTCTAATCCAAAGCAGTTTTCGATACGAATTTGTAGCGATCCTTTCATCCCTTCTATCTCTCTTTCTACAACGGAAGGGATTCTTCCGAAATCCAGAAGCTTGTCCAATTCATACGCGGCAAGCTCGTAGGTGTAGCTATCTGCGAGGAGTGTAGGCCTGTTATGATGGACATACTTGAAGATACCATACCTTAATTGGCTTTCATCCTCCAAGGTTATTTTCCATGCAGCCGTGCGACCGGCTATCTTCCCTTTTTCTATATTGGTTATTTGTGCGGTCCTCAAGAAGTGCTCAAGGTCTGATTGCATGATTTTCTCCGGATCATCCTTTTCTATCTGAGCTTGGCTCCTCAAGAATAGACACAGAAACACGAAACACAAAAAAACAATAATTGTTTTATTCTTCATCTCTCCACTCTTTCGTCGAAAATTTTCCATTCTCAATGGTGAGATAGCTTAGAATACCACCATAATAATCAGAAATGCCTGTATCTATGATCCAAACTCTTTCTTTGAATTTGTGTATGATATGAATACCTTCAGTGCCTACGATTGGGCTTCCTCCTCCTGAGCCGGCGGGTGTATGGGCGATAACCATATGGCTGACTCCAAGGTTCTTTAAAATCTTGTTTGCCTCCGCAGTAAAATATTTTTCGTCTTTTAAAACAAAATCCCTAAACCAATGAGGAGCGTCCGGCGCATAGACGATTTCCGGCTTATAGCCCATCGGGAGCCGCCCTCTTTTATAAGCGAGACGGTAAATATTCAACTCTTCTCGGAAGGTGTCATTGATTTTTTCCAGGGGCCAAGTAGAAAATCTTTCACTGATTCCTCCATGGACAAATATGACATCGTTGATTCTTATGACAGCATTTTGCTCGATGATCCATTTTCCGTAATCGTCATTGAAGTTTACTGTGTACTCGTACTGAGCGCGTCTATCTCTTGTGATTTGGTCAGACCACCATTCTTCAATATCTGTGATAGCCGCACTCGAGTTATTCCCCTCTTTTAAGCTTTTTTCAACTAATTTCTTAAATTCCTTCTCCATCTTTTCCCTTAAGCTCTCGGGAAGGAAAGCAAGGAACTGTATCTTCGAAACATATCCAGGGGTTCCTAACGCCATACCGGTTATGTTGAGTTCTTCATGGTTGCCTATAAGCATATGGACCTTGCCACCAGCCTCTTCGGCCTCTACCTCCAGTTTCATTATCAGATCCAAAATTTCCTTGGCATAATCTCCTCTATCCATGATATCCCCGGTCTGGACGAGATGTGTATCTCCCCCAATCCATTTTAAGGTGTCATCTACAAGACCCGCGGTTTTTAGAATCTTCACGCAGTTGTCATAATCGCCATGAAGGTCCCCGACTGCCACAATCTTCTTGATATTGTCCCATTCGCATTGTTTTTTATCGGCATAAGCGGAGAGAAAAAGAGAAAAAATAAATAGACAAGATACGATGACTCTTGTCGTCTTTTTTACGAATCTCAAGAAGTTTTCGTTTCTCATGGTTCTTCTTGGAGTGGGATAGCCCTTTTTACCCCTCCTCATATAATATATATCTTTTCATCTGCATTTACAAATTCATTCTTCAATATATTAGACCTGGATTATTCACGAGTCAAGATTGCTGCAGCAGCAAGGAAAAGGCCTAAATATGAAAATTCTTTCTTGAAAAAGTAGTTATCAGGATTTACAGCAATATCAGGATAACTTTCTGATATTGCTGCAATAATGAAAAGAGTCGGCATTTTTTATGAATAGTTCAGGTTAGAAAGTTAGAAAAAGAAACCCCTCCAAATATTGACTTTAAATTTCTCTTTTGGTAAAAGCTAAGGAGGAATACAACTAATATAGGAAAAAGATGGAAATCCACGCAAGAGAAAAAGACGACATCATCATTTTTGACATAGAGGGAGAAATCCGCAGATCGGATGTTTCTGATGTCACTCTTCATCAGCTCGTCAAGGATCAGTTAGATGGAGGAAAAAGGAACATCCTCCTCAATTTTAGGAATGTGGAGTTCATCGACAGTTTTGGAGTTGGGGAGATCTTGGCCAGTTATATTTCGACCCATAATCTAGGGGGTAAACTCAAGATCGCCAAAATTTCCAAGAAGCTTTACCTTGTGTTCCAAGTGACCATGCTCACTAAGGTTCTCGAGATATTCGAGGACGAAGAACTCGCACTTCAGAGTTTTATCGCAGATTAACCTTCAGTATCCTTATAACTGATTTGTAGGGTGCCCCATGGCTTGGTACGGATAAACAAGTCAGTAAGGTTGCTGTATGGCGAAAGACCTCATCTTTAAAATAGTATCCCGACTTGTTAATGTAAAACCCAGCGAATTAAAAGTCTCCCTCTTGCTTTTTTCCTACTTTTTTCTAGTTATTGCTCCTTATAACATTATCAAATCCATTAGGAATGCTAGCTTTTTAGATGAGTTGGGATATATTTGGCTGCCTTTTGCCTATTTGCTGACGGCTGTTGTCATGGGCTTTGTCGTAGCTTTCCACTCAAAAATCCAGGTAAAAATCTCAAGATACCTTTTGATAACATTCAGCCTCATTTTCTTTCTTTTTACTTGCCTTATTTTTCGAATTTTTTCAGATTATGGGTGGATAGGGTTGCCTATTATCTATTGGGTGTGGGCAAACATCTTCATTATCGTTCTCAATACTCAATTTTGGATCATTGTAAATGATATCCTGAATCCTCGGGAATTTAAAAGACTGAGCGGATTTTTCATAAGCGGAGGCATTTTAGGAGGGATTGTCGGAGGAGGATTGGCAGGACTTTTGGCCAAGACTAATGTGGATTATGATCTGCTGTATCTGGCAGCTGGATTACTCATCTTATGTGCTTTTGTTGTCTATTTGATATACCGATGGCAGAAAAGATTACAGACTGTCGAAAGAAAGGAGGATAAAAAAGGCGAAGAACAATCTGAAATACCCTCCAAGCCAGGATTCCGTGACAGCTTGAGTACGGTGAGGAAACACAAGTATCTGAGATTAATAGCTACTATCGTGATTCTTACTTTGGTCGTATCCACACTCGTAGATTTTCAGTTCAATACAGTTGTTGAAGAAAGTAAAGGGGGGGGCCTGACCCGGTTTTTTGGATTTTTCAATGCTGGCTTGATGGTCATTGCTTTCCTGCTGTCTTTGTTGATGACGAGCAACCTCTTTAAACGGTACGGAGTACGCTTAACTCTGTTGCTCTATCCTCTGGTTCTGTTGCTGTGCTCCTTAGGGATCGGAGTCGCTGCCAGCCTTTTCATGGCCATTCTTATCAAAGGAAGTGATAAGAGTCTTTCGTATTCCATAAACCGGTCTGCACGAGAGCTGCTTTATATTCCTATATCCCCTGATCTTAAGTACAAAGCCATGGTCTTTATCGATATGTTTGTGGATAGATTCTCCAAAGGAATAGGTGGTCTTATTCTCATACCCATTATTGCACTGAATTTGCCAAGTTATGAGCCTTATATCCGTATCGTAAGTATAGTTGCTTCTGCTTTGATTTTTGGTTGGATTGTGTTCACTACGCGGGTGAGTAGGGAATTCGTCAACACAGTCAAGCATAAATTATCGAGGAAGTGGGAAAGGGCAGATCAAGTCGTTGCGGAAGAGTTGGAGATGGATTACACAAAATTGATCTTTGACACACTGGAGAGCAAAGACCGCAGCTTGGATCTGTACGCTATGCATCTGTTTGATCTGATGAAGCAGGGAAGGCTTACTCCTGAATTAAGAGATTTGATTGCATACGATACTGAGGATGTAAAAGCCTCTTCCATGGGTGCTTTCTTTGAGGTGGATTACACACCCATGATGCAGGCGACCGATGCGCCCATCCATGAGGATGTGTTGAAAAAAGAGATTCAAGAGATCATGTCTTTGGATGTCTACCAGGAGGTGATCACGGATTATGTCGATAAGGTTCTCTCGGAGGAGGGCGAAGAAGGGGAGGTGGCTAAAATGGAAGTTGCCAAG
>Ga0224495_10001132_pt1 | contig 19430 bp, 14 predicted proteins | sample SF_Jul11_sed_USG_FD_168128 | JGI IMG/M metagenome (GOLD analysis project Ga0224495, IMG submission 168128) | Sediment microbial communities from San Francisco Bay, California, United States - SF_Jul11_sed_USGS_4_1 | ecosystem: Environmental > Aquatic > Marine > Sediment | place: USA: California... | reverse complement strand
CTGGATAACACGTACGAATTCATTGATGAATCCATATACTGGTTAGGCGATTCAAAGACCGAAGAAAGCATCCATTTTCTGGAAAAAGAGTTCGAATCTGGAGATTTTACGCTCCGAAAGACTCTGGTTCTTGTGATCAGTTCTCACGATCATTCCAGCGCTTATGATTTCTTGCGGCGAGTTTCCCTTGGAAATTATGAAACCAAGGTGAGGGAAAACGCCATTTTCTGGCTGGGAAGCTACAAGGATGAAAGAAGCCTCAAAGACCTCAGGGACATTTACAAGAAAGTGGACGAGTCCAAACTGAAGAAACAGATTGTCTTTGCCCTTCAGATGAGCGATCAGCCAGAGGCCATCGATGAATTGGTCCGCATAGCCAAGACAGATGATGACCAGAAAATCAGAAAAGATGCCATCTTCTGGCTGGGACAAAAGGCCTCTGAACGATGTGTCGAGGCGCTTAAAGATATCGTGGACGATTCTGATGAGGAAACCAAAGTGAAGGAATCTGCAGTGTTTGCCATCAGTCAGCTCCCGAAAGAGAAATCCGTTCCCATGCTGATCGATATCGCCAGAACAAACAAGAATCCTAAAGTCAAGAAACAAGCCATCTTCTGGCTGGGGCAGAAAGATGACGAGGCCGCATTGAAGTTTTTCGAGGAAATTCTGCTCAAACACAAATAATCCTATCCGGGCCATTCGGGAAACGATCCCACCAGCGTGTATGACACACATACAGGGTTTGATCCCGGAACGGGCTTTTTTTATTTAGAGGATAGGCCAGGAAAGGGGCATAAAGAATTTTTCATATAACCTAAGGGCATACCGATCCGTCATCCCAGCAATAAAGTCCCCTGTCCTCTTTTCCAATGAATCTCCTTCAGGATAGGGCTTGATGTAGCCCTCCGGATTTTTTAGAAAAGAGTTATACAGGTCGGTCAATATCTTCTCGGTCTTTTCGAGCTCCCCTCGGGAATAAGGATTGTAATAAACCCTTTCATTTAAAAATTCGCGAAGCTCGGAAACCGCCTGTTTAATTTCCGCACTCATGGCAATTGCTGCCAAATCAGAGGCAAGAGAGGCCTCAATCACATCCTCGACCATCCTGTCTATACGTGAGGCATGAAACTTGCCCAGAGTTTTTATGAGATGGGATGGGATGTCAACTTCCTTGATCACTCCGGCTCTTACGGCATCATCGATATCATGATTCACATAGGCGATGACATCAGAAACGCGAACAATCTGCCCCTCAAGCGTCTGAGGCCTATCTTGTGTCTCCACATCCAGGATCTCAGCCATGCCTTTGGAGTGTCTGAAAATTCCTTCGCGAACTTCAAAAGTCAGGTTCAAGCCCTTTCCTTCATACTCTAACTTTTCCACCACACGAAGGCTCTGCTCATAATGACTGAATCCTCCTGGAAGGAGATCGTTCAAAACCGTCTCTCCAGCATGCCCGAACGGCGTGTGGCCAAGATCATGGCCCAAAGCGATGGCTTCGGTCAGATCCTCGTTGAGCCGCAGGGCTTTGGCAATCGTGCGTGCAATCTGGGAGACCTCCAGTGTGTGGGTCAGCCGTGTGCGGTAATGGTCACCAAAAGGCGAGAGAAAAACCTGAGTCTTGTGCTTGAGCCTGCGGAAGGACTTGCAGTGGATGATCCGATCTCTATCTCTCTGGAAGGCTGTCCGAAACAAATGAGGCTTTTCTGTCCTAACTCTCCCCTTTGTCTTAGAACTCAAACAGGCTTTCTCAGAAAGTGTCTCTTTTTCAATCTTCTCCAGCTTTTCTCTTATGGATTCCAATCTTTCACCTCAATTTTTATCGGACCGATCGCGGACCGGTCAATTCAGGGCCCAATATTTATTCAACCAGTAAAAACGCATAGCGGTTCATCGCGTGCGAATAATCAGATAGCACCTGGATAGGATAGCTCACCTTTCGGACCGTAGAATACACATCCACGCCCAAGGCCTCAGGAGTTGGGCGGGCGAGCTTGGGCTCCTTACATTCCTCCTTTTCTCCCGGACAGGACTTACATATATTGCAGCTATCCATAAACAGGAGAAACGCCTTCTCGAATCCTGAACAGAAGACCTCTTTTTCCAGTTTCAAAAGCTTGAGGTTAACTTTTCTTGTCCAGGCAAAGCGATCCTCAGGTTTTTCCATTTCTTTCTCGAAGTGAAACACCACAGCCTTTCCGTACTCTCGGAAAAACCTCTCACATTCCGACACACTTGGTATGTTGGGCGGACAAGTAGCCGTATTTCCGTACTCATTGCAGCCAAACAGGCATTTCATCCTCACCCATTGAGAGACAACGATCTCTGCGGGATCCATCCACTTGAAATCGCTGTAACCGTGTTTCTGGATGATCGATTCTACTCTTTCACGTGTTTCCATCTATGCCTCCTCATATTGTTTTCGGATCTTGAGACGATTGTTGATGTATTTTCTCAAAAACTTCACTGCTACGTCGGAACGTCTGAAGGTGGGAACGCCAGCCTGTTCCAGACAATCCACCATAGGAGTGAAGATATCTCCTGCATCAATATTGACCACAAAGGGTTTGTCTGTTTTATGGAAAACATCTATCAGCCTCATCACAATGCTTTTGGGATGATACACATTCTCTTCATGGAAACGACTGGGCACAAGCGTCTGCATGGAGGGCGTCATCGGGACAGGGGAAACAATGGCACACTCCACGTTTTTATCCTCCAGCATGGCTAAGACACAGTCGGCAAACACCTCATCATCAGCAACAGGCGTGGTGTCCAGAGGATTACGGACATCCTGTAGGCGGTGAATCCCCTTTTTCTCCAACAGTCCGGATATCATCTTTAAGGTCTTTTGAGTAAGAGGGGCAAGCACAAACTCCTGGTCGTTCTTCAGGTTGTCGGCCATCGTGACGCATTCGAAACCCGCATTGCTTATCAAGGCGATCCGGTTACCTCGAATTTCTTTATCCGCCAGAAAGGAGAGGTTTTTGACATAGTTTTCAAAGTCGAAGATGCTGTCAGCCACGATCACACCGGCTTCCTCACAGATGGCTTTGGCCACATGATAATCGCCTGCCACAGAGGCTGTATGGCTGGCTGTGGCCTGCCGGCCTTCCGGAGTTCTTCCAGCTTTATACAGTACGATCATCTTTCCTTCCTGCTTGACAATCTGGCAGGCTGCTTCGGCAAAAGCCAGGCCATCAGCCGGGAGGAATCCCTCCACATAGACACCGAAGACCTTGGCCTCCTCGTCGTCCTTGAAATGGTTCAGGTAGTCTGAGACAGTGAGATCGATCTGGTTTCCGATAGAGATGGCATAAAGGGGCTCGATGTTGGGGAGTTTGCTCATACGAGAGATCATAAAGGCTCCGCTCTGGCTGAGATAGACGAGATTGGACTTTCTGCCTGACACCCGAGGGAGTTTGTAATCAGGGACAAAGGTGGTGTCGTACTTCCCCGGTTTGGAGAAGATTCCCAGACAATTCCCGCCATTGACAACCGGAGTGAGTTTGTCCTTTTGGATACTTTTATGAAGAAGCGCTTTGATTTCCTCCTCCAAATCCTGTGTCCCTTTCTTCTCTCCGAGGCCTCCGGCAATGATGATGGCTGAGCGCGCCTTTCCGTAGCGTATGAGGTCCCTTATCACTTCGTAATTCTGTTCGGCGGCCACCGTAATCACGAAAAGATCAACAGCCAGAGGCAAATCTCGAATCCTGGGGACACATCGGCATCCTTCGATCTCCTCCATGCCGGATTTCACCACATAGACGTTCCAGTTGGGGAATCCCTGTTTGAGAATATTGTTCAAGATGATATGCCCTACATTCATCTTCTCGGATACGCCGATAATGCCTATGGTGCGAGGCTTTAAGAGGTATTCGATATTCTCGAAGCGGCGCTTTCGGGATTTCCCATGATCTTTGGAAAAACGGCACAACCCGTCCAAGGCAATCAATTTTTTGTTTTGGACAACGAACGGATTGACCTCGGCTTCTTCGATGACATAGGGATGATCGAATCTGTAGGGAGAAAAATAAGCGCCCAACTGGAGAAAGCGGAAATATGTCTCGACCAGCTCGCCTGTGGTTACCAAGGCCTCTTTTCCTCTGACTTTTCCCACCAACTTGTCATAGACAGCTAGGGGCTCGAGTATGCGCATGATGTCTTTCTTGAAGAGAATATGAGGGGAACCGATGGAAACGGCTTTCCCTTCCTTGATCCTCTCGCTCAGATATTCTATCTCTACACCGCCAACTCCTATCGTGGCAATCGGGCCGAATTCTCTGGAGTTTCGAAGCCCCATCAAGAGCTCGGTACCGAACCCGGTTTTGTCGTATTCGACCATCTCACAGATGAGAAAGCCGCGGATTTCCTGCTCAATACTCTTGAGCGTCCATCTTTTCTTGGTGTTGGCATCGGGAAATTTTCTCACCCAGTCGTTAAACTTCCTGGGAATAGTCTCAGACATGGCCTGGCAGGCTTTGTTTATTTTCGTGGCGCTGCGATCCACGAATTGGATTCCTCCAACGTCGGTCTTATGAACGATATACGGATTGATAACCTTGACCACCAGGGTATACTTTTGGAAATCTTTCAAATCCTCCTCTGTGACCTTCTGGCTTTTTTTGACAAAGAGACAGCGAGGCGTCTTGATCCCGACTTCTCTGAGGATGTGGTAGACTTCATGCTCGAGGAGAAAATTCCGATCCTCTTTTTCTGCTTGTTGGAAAACGTGATTGATTTTTTCGAAATTTATTTTCATTGCAATAACCTAAAATTTATCAGGTGGGTTCAATAATTCAAACCCCAATATTTTTACCTGGACCGTTCGGGGAACATACCCTACATACGATCCCTACAAAGCAGCAGAGCGGCCGAGCTCAAAGGCCTTCAGATTCATCTCGACCATCTTGTCTCCACGAGGCTCGAAAAGGACCCGGATAAATGCCTTTAAGTTCTCCTCTCTAAGAATCAGATGCGGGGAAGCCGCTCCCAGCATAACCATGTTCTGGGCTCTGGGAGAGCCGGCTTCTTTGGCTAGCTTCTCAGAATCCACAAGGACTTTTTTCTCCAGAGTCTCGATCTCACTCAACACTTTCTCGATATCAGGATAATTTGGAATATTGACAAAGGATGATTGGCTGGTCACGACGACTCCTTCAGGTGAAAGGTAATCCAAATAGCGCAAACATTCAAGAGGCTCGACGCTCAGAATCATGTCCGCCCCACCCTTGGGAATCAGATCGCTAAAGATTGGATCACTGGAGAGCCGAAGATGTGATTGGACCGCGCCTCCCCGCTGGGCCATTCCGTGCACTTCGGCTTGCTTAAAATTATAGCCCTCCTTCAAGGCAGCATTATCGATGACAAAGGCTATGGAAAGGATTCCCTGCCCTCCTACGCCAGCCAAGATGATATCTTGTTTCATTCGGCTTCGCTCCTCTTCTTTCTTCGAGCCTGTTGGACACATTCCCTGGCTGCGATGATCACAGAAAGTCCATTATGATCAAATTCCTCCTTCATGATCTGAACATTTATCTCATGATTCTTTGGCAGGGGGATGATGGTCCGGATGTGTTTCTTCCCGACACCCAAGCCTTCGATGACCCGTTCCAATTTCTCACCAGAGAGGAATGTCGGCTGTCCCCCTGTCATAGCCACCGTCGCATTATCCAGGATGAGCACGGTCATGTTTGTATCCTTTGCGGCTGCGTCCAGGAGTGGCGTGAGCCCTGAGTGGGCGAAAGTTGAATCCCCGATCACCGCAACCGATGGATACACTCCGGCCTCAGCCCCTCCTTTAGCCATGCTCACGCTGGCTCCCATGCACACACAGCTCTGGATGGCGCTGTAAGGGGGTAAGGCTCCCAGCGTATAGCATCCGATGTCGCTGAACACATTGGACTGTGGATAGGATCCAAGGGCCTCATTCAACGCCCTGTAGGTGTCTGCATGGGAGCATCCCTGGCAGAGCTGGGGAGGTCTGGCAGCCATCGGGAAATCCTTGATCTGTCTTTTCGGTAAAGGCTCCATCTCCAATCCCTGGCGGACGGTCTCAGGGGAAAGCTCGCCAGTGGATGGAAGATATCCACTTAATTTTCCTCTTATGTCTTTCCCGACAATTCCAAAAATGCCCATCAGATTTTTCTCGATAAAAGGATATCCTTCTTCCACAACCAGGATTGTATCGACATGCTTCACCAGCTTCTTTATCAGATCCTCAGGAAGCGGATAGGTTGTGATCTTGAGTATGGAAGGACGCTCTGTCTCGTCTTTGTAATTCTCGAGAACATAGTTGTAAGCGATTCCTGAGGCGATGATTCCGAGTTCCGTATTATCTGTGTTGATACGGAGGGAATTGAATTCCGATTTGTTCGAGGCTTTAATGAGATCTCCTTGTTTTTCGACAAGAATCTTGAACTGTCTTCGGGCATTGACAGGAAGGAGGGTCCAGTCTATTCCCTCCCCATATTTTAAAGGATTTTGCACCTGTGGAGGATGGGGCTGGACTCGGGACCGGCTGTGGGAGAGGCGCGTGACCATCCTGATCAACACAGGAATACCCAGGCTTTCGGAAAGGTCGAAGGACTTTCTGGTCATGTCATAGGCTTCCTGATGGTTGGAGGGCTCGAAGCAAAAGATCTGTGCAAACTGGGCAAAGTACCGGCTGTCCTGCTCATTCTGGGAGCTGTGCATCCCGGGGTCATCGGCCACAACAACCACCAACCCTCCATTCGCGCCCGTGATCGCCGAATTCATGAAAGGGTCAGCAGCCACGTTGAGACCGACATGTTTCATCGAGACCAGGGCTCGCTTCCCTGCATAGGACACACCCAAAGCTTCCTCATAGGCCACTTTCTCGTTGACCGACCAAGATGCGATAAATTTCTTCCCCCCGTTAGATGCCCTAATCAAATACTCCATGATCTCTGAGGCCGGAGTCCCAGGGTAGGAATAGCCTCCGGAGAGGCCGGCATGGATCGCTCCCAGAGCCACAGCCTCATCGCCCAATAAGACTTCTTGTTTCATACCTTGTTCCTCAGTGATGAATTTTAGCGTCAGGATGAGGATGATTGAAGTACAGCTTGATTAAAATACAAGATACAAGGTCCTAACGCCCCTGTCAAGATGACAGAAAAAAAATAGAAACGTCCGCTTTTTTTTTGCTATAATAGCCGCGCAAATGCCAAAACATCATATCGCTATAATCGGAGCCGGTCCTGTGGGCAGCATCATGGCTGCACATCTAGCCAGAAATCAGGAAAATATATTTCTCGTCGATATCAAAGAAGAACTGATATCAGCCATAGAGAAGAATGGGATCACAGTCAGAAGAAAAGCCGGCGAATTCAATGTTCGGCTGAAGGGCACAGGATATTTCACGGCAAGCCTCAGCCGTTTTCATCCGGATTTGATCTTCATCGTGGTTAAGGCGAATTATCTCGACCCTCTACTCGAAGAAATCAAGATGATCTACAAAAAAGGACAGAAAATACTCGTCGTCCAGAACGGCATCGACAACGAAGACAGAGTCGCCGAGAAATTCGGACCCCATGCTGTGATGAGATTTGTGATCAACTACGCAGGGATGATGATGGAACCCGGCATTGTGAAGATGTCTTTTTTCCACCCTCCCAATTACATCGGTGTCCTCTCGCCTGAGAACGAGGACTTAGCCAATGAGATCGCTGGCACCATCACAGAAGCCGGTCTTGAGACCCATTATGTCCCTGACATCAAAAAATACGAATGGAAAAAAACCATTCTCAACGCTGCCCTGATGCCGGTCTGCGCCACAACAGGCCTGACCATGAAAGAAGCCATGACAACAGGAGAAACCCGCTACCTCTGCGAACAAATCCTCAACGAATGCATCAAGGTCGCCAAGAAACTCGGATACGAATACGGGGAAGACTTCTTTGAAAGCAGCCTGGCTTACCTTTCCGGAGCCGGTCATCACAAGCCTTCCACATCCCTCGATCTAGAGGCGGGAAATCCGATCGAATACATCTTCCAACCCATTATCGACTATGGAAAGAAAGTCGGTTCTCCTACCCCATATCTCGAATCTCTGACCAAGGTCATGCAGACCCTGGAGAATCAAATAAGAAAAAAAGCCTAGCAAAAGAGGTTGCCATGAAAACCATCCCTGATTATCCCCATTGTTTCGTGTGTGGAGACAAAAACAAGAAAGGATTGAACATCCGCTTCTTTGACCACGATGGAAAGGCCAAAGCCGAGTTCACGCCCACCCGTGAGTTCGAGGGATACAGAGACATCCTGCACGGAGGCATCATCTCCACCCTTCTAGATGAGGTGATGATCAAATCCATCCTCGCTCAGGGGATCCTGACCATCACAACTCAGATAGACGTCAAATTCAAGAAGTCTGCCAAGATAGGGGAAAAACTCTACCTGGAAGGAGAAGTCACAGAGAACAAAGGCAAGATCATCATGACCGAAGGAAAGGTTTTTAAAGAGGATGGAACCATCGTGGCGACAGCCACAGGAAAGTTTTATAGAGCAACAGGAGACATGAAAAGGCAGTTGGAACAGTGTCTGACTTAACGGCGATTACCCTCTTGTTTCTGCCACAATACCCTTAAACTCTTGTAAGAGTGGATGACAAACCCATAAAAACCTGGAAATTGATTGAATTCTGATTCTGCTTTTTCCATCACTTCGGTCAGATCCTTCATGCTCTTATCCGCGAAAGTCAATTTTCCTGCGGGGACGAATGTCTCATTCTTCTGATAGAGAAACACACCGTTTTCAATATTCTCCGCTGGGCCTTCAGGAATCCATCGGAGAAGGATTTTTGTCCCTTCTAATTTTTCCAGAAGAATCCTGGAAGCTCCTTTCCCCTGTCCAAACTCCAGAATCGTCTCATCCGGGAGATCCGTGGTTTCCAAGCCGATGAAAATTTTTTTCCCGACTTTGGACGCATATTGAAGTTCTCCGAGGGCATGAGCTATGATCCCGTCTGCGCCGTAAGCCTCTGTCCGATAATCCATGATCCCGATGTTATCGACTATATCTATGACATGTTCTGTGAGCGGGCGTCCTTCTAATTCTGTGATAGGTTCGAAGAATTCGTTTTTCTGATCGAACCAGAAAGGAATGTCGACGCCAAACTCCAGGTTGGCTGATCCGGCTATTTTTTTTGAAATTCTCAACATGTCTAAATACTGTCTGAGGATGGACTCCTTCTGAACGCCTGCAAAATGTGGCAACAAATAGGGTTCGTTATCAAACCGCAAGCCATCGAAGCGCTCATCAGGTTGGACTGATTTGTTAAACTGGATAACGGACTGAATTGTGGCGACCACATGGTCGTGCCACTCGCGAAACGCATACCGGGGATCCCCATCAAGAGCATAGACTTTTATCGCTGCACCATGAAGCTTAGACAGCAAGACCTTAGCCTTTGATGTGTCCCAGATAATCTTTCGCCCTTCATCCTTCTCCTCTACCTCATAGGGCAGCTGCAAAAAAATCTCAGTCATACCGTTTTTCCGGCAGAAGTCCACGAGCTGATCCTGCTCCAAATCATTTCCCAACAAGGCCTTGGTCTCCCACAGCCACATGGCTCTGTGAGGAGAAGGTTTAAAAGCACGTTTCTGCTGGGGCGGCGGTATTTGGGCGTCTTTTTTTGTGGTGAAGGCGATGTCTTGGATATAAACCCGTCCTCTGCCCTCCCAGGCCAGAAAAACCAAACTGGCTAATTCTTTTCTGCTGATACCATCAGGGAAGTTCTCGAGCGGAATCCAGGCGCGCTGCCAATTCTTTTCTATTTTTCCCTTTGGAAGGAAACGAGCCAGATCACCGACTTCCAGGGAATCCTCCCTATTCTCCCAGGAATAATCAGCCACCTGAAGAGTCAACCTCTCGTTGCCTTCTTCTCCCCTTATGGCAAAGGTCAGATACGTGAACGGAGTGGAATCCAGGAAGGCTCTCTCCGTAGGGGGGACTTTGAAGTCAAAAAGGTGGATCCAAAAACCGGCAAAACCGGGTGATGTCTGTTCGTAGAAGTAACACAGGGATGGGAGACCACCTGAGGCTTTGTCGATGGTGATACTGGACAAAGAGGGAGCTTTAGAAAAACCGTTGAAATAGCCGCCGAGACGATTGACATTTCCCTGTCGAAAATCATCGAGGAGGAAAACATCCCCTTGGAAGGGAGGAATGCGGCTTTCGGGTTTGGGTGGTTCTTTGATAACCGGCCTCTTCTTGCGGATGTCATACACAACCAACTCATCACCGCCCTTTTTGTGGAGTATACCGACCGAGATAAAGCCGACATCTGAAGGATCGGCGAGCCCCCAGTGTGCAAGGTCTGTTTCACAGGTCACAGGAGTCTGATTATTATTAAAAAGACCGGAGGAATGTCCAATAAGAAAAGAAAAATAGAACACCAGGGAGAAACAAACAGCAGAGGTCGTCTCTTTCTTCAGCCTGTACCAAGACGCTTTATTCATAAAAATGCTTTTATCATATAACGGCTTCTATCATTATAGTGCTTCTATCTTAAACGATATAATGTGTCATTACGAGCGGAGCATGACAATCCCTTTAGGAGATTGCTTCGCTTCGCTCGCAATGACATGCAATCACGAATTTGCTTTATTGTCTATGATGTTTGCCTTATTGTCTGCAACAATATTTCAATATAACATTGCTAAGGTTAAAATCGATGTCTTTTAAAAAAGATCGTTGACAGATTCATTTCCAGGAGGGAGATAGCCATGCTTCTGCAGGTACTGCTGGATGAGCTCGTTCTCTCTCGGTGTACAGAGGAATCGTCAAATTTTTCTATTTTTCTTTTTCTTTTTCAGTAAATCAGGTATGCTATTTTTGTTTTTCTAAGAGCACAGGGCTTCGAGAAAATGACGATTCGCTTCAAATGAGCAAAACCAAGACATTCAAAGTCATCGACTTTCACATCCATATCGGTCTTAAAGAACATTGGCATGAGTGGGTTCACGATTACCAGAAGTCTTCACAATCAGAGTTTTATAAACGCTACGAGGAACTGACCGATCCCAGGAAGTTCGCCACATACTTGAAAAACCACAATATCGTCAGAGCAGTCATACTGCCTGATATGTGCCCGATCACGACAGGTGTGGTACCGAATGAGTACGTTTTCGAGTTTTGTGAAGGTCAGGACATCTATCTCCCCTTCTGCACTGTCAATCCTTCCCTTGTTACCCACCCAGAGCAGGAATTGAAAAAATATATCCAAATGGGAGCCAAAGGAGTGAAGCTCTACCCTCCGTATAATCATTTCTATCCTAACGACAGCCGGCTTTACCCCCTTTATTCCCGTGCCCAAGAGTACAGGCTTCCAGTACTCCTCCATACAGGATCTTCTGTATTCAAAGGCTCCAAGTTGAAATATGCCGATCCGATTCATCTGGATGATGTGGCTTCAGACTTTCCTGATCTTGTCCTTGTGATGGCCCACAGCGGCAGGGGCCTCTGGTACAACAAGGCCTTCTTTCTCTCTCGACTCCATCCCCATCTTTATATGGAGATATCAGGATTGCCTCCCAAGAATCTTCTGAATTATTTCCCGGACATGGAAAAAAATATCGATAAATTTATTTATGGTTCAGATTGGCCGGCCATCCAGACAATTTCCTCTAATATTGAAGCCATACAAAAACTCCCTCTGACTGAGGAATCCAAAAGGAAGATTCTGTACGAGAATGCCGCACGAATTCTAGGTTTAGAATAGGCCGGATTTATTTCATATAAAGCTAATTTAATGTCTGATAAGAGGAGTGGAAAGATCGTCGTTGTCTCCCACTGCATACTGAATGTCCATTCTCTGGAGGACAACCTGGCTATTTATCCTGGCCTGGAAGAGGAAGTTGTGGAACTCCTCATAAAAAAGGGCGTAGGTCTATACCAAATCCCCTGCCCTGAGATTGAACTTTCGAGCATTTTCAGGAAGGCTCTTCCAAAAGAATCCTATGACCACCCCAAAATTAGAGAGGCATACAGAAAATTAGCAGAAAATATTGTCCGAACACTGAGCTCGTACACAAAAAAAGGTTACGAGATATCAGCCGTGCTCGGAGCCGAAGGAAGCCCAACGTGTGGAATAGACTATGTCGGCAGATGGAAAAAACATATCAAGGGGAAAAAAGAGTTTCCTCGAAACATTGAGTTCGTTCCTGGGAGGGGCGTCTTCATGGAGGAATTTAAAGCCTGTCTCGATAAGTTCCAAGTCCACCCGGAATGGGTAGGGATACCAGGCAATTCAATCAGATCAATAAAACCAGATGCTTTTGGAGAGACCCTGCAAAAGATGGAAAAAATTCTCTAATCCAAAAAAGTGGGACTCTACGAGATACTCGAAAAAACAGCAAAAAATGCTCCCAATAAGCATGCAGTTATATGCGGAGATCAACAGTACAGCCATAAACAGCTAAAAGAGAGGGCTGATAGCCTGTCATCCAGCTTAGAGGCTTTAGACATCCAGAAGGATGACAAAATCGGTATCATCCATAGAAACTGTCACAGGTATCTTGAGACATACTATGCAGCAGCTAAGATAGGAGCTACCCTCGTCCCCATCAACTACAGGTTAGGTGCTAAAGATTTTGTTTATATCCTGAATGATTCTTTGGCAAAAGTCCTGATTGCTCAGCCGGATCTTGTGTCATGTCTGGAGGAAAAGAAGGATGCCCTTCCTCTGTTGAAATATATCATCTTGACTGAGTCTGAGCAGAACTGTGTTTGGCCGGTTTTTTTCGACTTTGAATCCCTTATACAAGAGGCGGAACCTGGGAAAAAAGAACTCTGCACAGTCGACGAATCAGACATCGCACAGATCTATTACACAAGCGGCACCACCGGCAGGCCCAAAGGCGTAATATTGACCCATAAAAACAACTCCACCTACGCCGAGGGCACGATACGCGAGCTGAAACTCTCGGCAAGCGACAGATGGCTCCATGTCTCGCCGTTGTTTCATCTTGCTGACGCATGGGCCGTGTGGGCAATCACCAAAATGGCGGCCACCCACGTGATGATTCCCGCATTCGAACCAAAATCCGTATTGAAAGCCATAGAAAATCAGAAGGTCACGCTCAGCAACTTCATCCCCACCATGGTCAACCTGATGGTGAATCATACGGAAGTGGAGAAGTATGATTTCTCCTCTCTGAGATTAATCATGACCGGTGGAGCTCCGATCGCCAAAGAAGTGGTGAGAAAGGTGTTGGAGGTATTCGGATGTGCCTATATCCAGACATATGGGCTGACCGAAACCAGCCCTTTTTTGACCATGTCTATCCTCAAAGAGGGGATGAAATCGCTTCCGTTTGAAGAAAGATTGAACGTCATGACAACCACAGGAAGACCCTTTGACCGGGTGCAGCTCAAAGTGGTAAAAGAGAATGGAGAGGAGATTCTCCCGGACGAAAAGGATGTGGGGGAAATCATCGCCAAAGGAGAAACCATCACGCCAGGATATTGGGCACTTCCAGAAGAAACAGGCCAAAGAATCGTAGATGGCTGGCTCCACACCAGAGACCTGGCTGTGGTCAACCCTGAGGGATACGTGACCATCGTAGACAGAATGGATGATGTCATCATCACGGGTGGAGAAAATGTCTATTCTATCGAGGTCGAAGATGTGCTCTACTCTCATCCAAACGTGCTGGAGGCAGCTGTCATTGGATTGCCGGATCCTGTATGGGGAGAAAAAGTCACGGCTGTGGTTGTGGCTAAAAAGGGTGAAAATTTTGTTGAGGAAGATTTGATTCGATTCTGTAGGGCAAATATGGCACCATTCAAAGCGCCAAAAAAACTCATCATCACCGACCATCTGCCAAAGACCGGCTCAGCAAAGATATGCAAGTTCAAACTTCGTGAAAAATATGGGAAAAGTAATAAAAGCTTTGAGAGGGAATGATGGATATCTTAAAATCAATAACTTCCGATATCAAAAATGCCAAACACATCGTGGCCTTTACAGGGGCGGGCATCTCTGCTGAAAGCGGTATTCCGACATACAGGGGCGAAGACGGGCTCTGGACAAAATATGATCCCAATCTTTATGCCCATATCGGTTATTTTCGACAGAATCCTTCCTATTACTGGAATTTCTTCAAAGATGTGCGCTATCCCATGCTGAAAAAAGTCAAGCCGAATAAAGCCCACTTAGCCTTAGCAGAGATAGAGTCTATCGGTCATCTCAAAACAGTGATCACGCAGAATATCGATGGGCTCCACCAGGAGGCCGGCTCTTCCTCTGTCATCGAGCTCCACGGCACGACCAGGATCATCCACTGCATGGAATGCTCCAAGGAATATATCATGAATGACGTGTTTGCGAAACTGGAAAAACAAATCCCTCCTCTGTGTTCAAAGTGCAACGGAATCTTAAGGCCTGCGGTGGTGTTTTTCGGTGAGATGCTCGATCCTCAAACAATCAATCAGGCCTACAGGGAAGCCGAAAAAAGTGATTTGATTCTTGCCGTGGGAAGCTCTTTGGTCGTCTATCCTGCTGCCGACATCCCGCTCAGAGCCAAACAAACAGGGGCCAAGCTGGCCATTATCAACAGAGACAGCACTCCGCTGGATTCTATGGCCGACTATGTGATAAACGATGCAGCCGGAAACGTCCTTCCCATAGTAGTCGAGAACCTAAAGGATGTTTAATCTCTATAATCCTGCCAACGCGCCGCTCATTCTGGCAAGCTCCCAGAGGCGAAGCACACGCTCAGGATCAAGATATTTCCAATTTTGATAATTTAATAGCTCAATAAAATCCCCAAAACTCATGTTGGATGGCAATGGAAAGCGCACAGGAGTACCCCGAGTCGCTTTGTGCAAAGTATTGATGGTATTCACACAGTTCGTTCGGATTTGCTGCCACTGCTCTACCGTGTATTCTGTAGTATCCTGATGAAATCCGGAGTCCATAACGCCCAATGTTTCTCCGCTCTGCAGGTCGATACGCCACCAGCCCAGACGCGGTTTCCCCTCGATGACTATGGGTCGCTCCGGTACGACCACAGCCCATCCTTCTGAAAGGCTCTGCTCGATACGTGCACGCACTTCCTCTGATAATCTCCACTTCTCCCAGTCATTATCTTGAGCATCTTTGATCAACCGCCAGCCTATCCCTTGATCTTTTGCGATATCGACCAAAGAGCAGGTGTTCGTGTGAGATTCAGGTCCGGGGATCACCATCGTTTCTGCGACCGTATCTGCAACTCCCTGATTGAGGCGCGCTATTGCCGCGGAGAGCTTCGCCTGAGGGATTATCGAAACGTCATTGTTGACGATATCAAAAATTTGCTGCAACAAAAACTTACCGCTGGGGTCTTCAGCAATCCGAGTCCGCAGGTTGACGATATTTACAGAGTCAAGATAAACACTTTTTACATATTGATTCCACTTCGGCCGTAAAAGGGCCCATCTGTACAGGGGAGATTGGAGTGCATCTGCCGCCATATTTATCCTGATGTTAAGATCCTCGACAGGATTATTGTCCTCCAGCTGCGCCTGAAGAACTCGGAGTTGTTCCACACAGTATTGGGATGTGACTTGGTCTGTAAATTGCGGGGAAATTTGGCAAAGCACAGGGAGAATCTCTATGATTCCAAAAAGACTGTATCCTCTCTCGAGTTTCTGGTTGTCGTTAAAGTCTGGCTCTGTCACTTCTTCTGCCATGCGGGCTGCTGGGCCTAATAGGTCGAACAACTCACGGCGGATTGTCTTTTCGTTATGTCCAGGTGAGTAGATATCATACTCGAGCCATCCAGCGGTTAAAAATCCCTCTTCGTCAGCCTCCTCTTTGCGACTTCCGCCTGTAAGCCCTCCTGTCAGGCCTCTAAACACTCCACGAGTTGTGCTTCCGGTCTTCGCTTCGGGGGTTGGATTAGGATTCTCATTGATCCCTCCCTTATCCGTGAAGCTGCGTTGAACGATCATATCCGGACCGATTTCGAGAACAGGCATCCACTCCTTTCCCCCAAGAATCGCATCTTTGAATCCCTCGGGAAATCCTTCTGCGTCAGGCCGCAGATCTTCAGGCCAGTTTAAAGATAGATTGTAGAGGACGATCCGTTTTCCGAACAATTCAGAGGGACGCAGTGTGTGTTCGAACGCTGTGTGCTCCTCGAGGGATCCATCTTTCCACTGTTCCGCCACAACACGGATAGTTATCAATTGCAGGAGATCATCGTCTAAATCATCAATCTCTACTGTCTCTTCAGCCTCTTCGAAAGCCTCTCCTGGTTTTCCTTGGGTCAGAAGAGGATCGAGATCCACCCAGTCTTCATCAGAATTGAATTGTATCCACCAGTGATCACGAAGAGCTTCAATATCCACTTGATCTGAGCCTTCACCTTTCAAATTCAACTCTCCGATTGCTTTCACCAGCATCTCTGCTTGATCTTTAGCCATCTGTTTAGCTTCTTCGTCATCCCTTTTGTTCATCTGCGACAACTGCACTATGCCCCTCTTCAGTTCCTGTGTATTCTTCTGTATACGTTTTGCGATATTTTCAAACCGAGCGGTTTCGATTTCTGCTTGGGTAGTCAGCCAAAAAACTTGGGTATCAGAGATCTTTTGGATCTTGTCCCAGAGTTCTCTCGCCTGACGAGTTGAAAGATTTGCATGTGCTAAACGTACCTCATAACCTGCTGATCTCAGCAGATCGCCGAGCAATAGAGAGCGATCAAGACTGTTGCCCAGCCGATCCATGAGCACTCCAGTAGCACCACGAAGCGAGCCTTGATAAGGAATCAAAAACGTATTGTCACGGACCCATTCGAAAAGTCCCATGGGATCGGATCCAACCTTCTGAATGACCGCTTGGCAATCAAAGGTATCTTTAGGTCTTTTTTCCTCTGCATACTCGAGCTCATCGATGATGACTTCCAACCAATCTTTGACTTCATCAATTTTTTTCAAGCTCGACGCGGAAGTCCTTTGGGCATGACCAAAGACAACGCCATACAGACACCAAAAGAAAAAAATTGCCGTCACTAACAAACTAGATAGGCTAATCAAAGAAGCCCTTTTTTTCATTTTCTTCTCCCAAAATTTAGTCTCATCAATCTTATTAAAAAAGAAGCCATTCAAAACTCTCCTCTTCCCTTGGATTTTTCTATATCATACCGTCTACCTTTTGACAATTCAAAAATCTCTTCCAAAAGAATATTCTTCATTGTAAAATATTTTTGTATTATTCTTCGCTATGGAGGAAAAAATGACGAGGGATAGATTTTTATACAGAACAGGTTTGTTTTGGATAATCTTTATTCTGTGTTTTTTGTTCTTGGTTACACTAGTGCAATCTGCTGACAATAATGATTCTTCATATTTTTCTGGACTAAAGGTTCGCTCCATCGGTCCCGCAGGAATGAGCGGAAGGATTGCCTGTGTGGATGTGGTAGTCAACAATCCGAGAATTATATATGTAGGCGCTGCAACAGGAGGAATATGGAAATCCGTGGATGGAGGCGTGACGTGGAAACCGATATTCGACGATCAGAGCACTTCTTCTATTGGAGATATCACCATAGATCCCTTCAATCCTGAAGTTGTTTGGGTGGGTACCGGCGAGGCCAATCCCCGAAACAGCGCAGGCGTGGGAAGAGGAGTCTTTAAGACTCTTAATGGAGGAGAAACCTGGGAGTTTTTAGGATTAGAAAAGACCGAAAAGATCAGCCGCCTCCTCCTTGACCAGAACAATCCTGAAATTGCCTTTGTGGCAGCCATGGGAACCACCTGGGGAGAAAATCCAGAGCGAGGTGTCTTTAAGACCATTGATGGTGGAAAGACCTGGAATAAAGTCCTTTATGTGGATGAGAAAACCGGGGCAGCGGATTTGGCCATGGATCCAAGCAACCCGAATCGATTGTTAGCAGCCATGTGGGAGCACCGGAGATGGCCCTGGTTTTTCAACTCTGGAGGTCTTAGCAGCGGTCTGTACCTCAGCATCGACGGTGGTGAGATTTGGAAAAAGATCACCCATGAAGATGGCCTGCCCAAGGGTAAATTAGGCCGAATCGGTGTCGCTTTTTCCCGAAGCCGCCCGAATATCGTCTATGCCTTGGTGGAAGCCGAAAAGAGCGCCTTGTGCCGGTCTGAAGATGGCGGGAACACCTGGGTCATCGTTAATGATAAACCTGGCGTAAGCCCAAGGCCCTTTTATTACGCCGACATCCGTGTGCATCCCACTCAGGAAAACACTGTCTACAGACTTTCCAGCCCTCTGGATGTCAGTATCGATGGTGGAAAGACATTCAAGCGCCTGATGGAATTCTTCGCTATCCATGGCGATTTCCATGAACTCTGGATCCATCCAAACGATGGAGACTTCATGGTGGTCGGAGGCGATGGAGGCATAGGTCTGAGCTATGATGCCGGTGAACACTGGAATTTTGTCCAGAATCTGCCTTTAGGTCAGTATTACCACATCAGTGTCGACCTGGAAAATCCCTATAACATCTATGGAGGACTGCAGGACAATGGGTCCTGGGTTGGGCCCAGCCGCGTGCTCCAGGGAATGTCGATATTCAATTTTCACTGGCAGCCGGTTGGCTGGGGGGATGGATTCGGAACCCTGGTTGTCCCGAGAGACGTTAAACTAGCATACTCGATGTCCCAGGGAGGCTGGCTGGTACGCTTCAACACCGTGACCGGGGAGCAGAAGGACATTCGACCGCCTGCTCAAGAGGGTGTCAAGCTGCGTTTTAACTGGAACTCGGCAATATCCATCGATCCCCTGGATGCCAATACTCTCTATTATGGCAGCCAATTCTTACACAAGAGCGTAGACGAAGGACAGACCTGGCAGATCATAAGCCCAGACCTGACTACAAATAATCCTGCAAAGCAAAAGCAGGCAGAGAGTGGAGGACTGACGCGCGATGTTACCAACGCGGAAAATCACTGCACGATTTTGACCATCTCCCCAAGCCCTGTCCTAAAAGGAGTGATTTGGGTTGGAACAGACGACGGGAAGATCCAACTCACCAGAGACGGAGCCAGAACCTGGAAAGACCTGTCCGATAAATTGACTGGGATGAAAGACGCGGGTGTTCCATCCGCCACATGGTGTCCTCATATCGAAGCTTCCAACCATAATCCAGGTACAGCCTATGTGGTATTCGACGACCACAGGCGGGCAAATTGGACACCCTATGTATATATGACTGAGAATTACGGAGAAACCTGGATAAGCCTGGTCACTCCTGATATCGATGGATTTGCTCATGTGATACGAGAAGATCCTGTTCAGAAAAACCTTCTTTTCTTGGGAACAGAGTTTGGTCTCTATGTCAGCTTTGACCGAGGAAAGAGCTGGATGAAGTGGACTCATGGCCTTCCGACAGTGCCTGTCAGAGACATGGTCATCCATCCTTTCGACAATGATCTGGTGATCGGGACGCATGGTC
>Ga0224495_10001131_pt1 | contig 19439 bp, 15 predicted proteins | sample SF_Jul11_sed_USG_FD_168128 | JGI IMG/M metagenome (GOLD analysis project Ga0224495, IMG submission 168128) | Sediment microbial communities from San Francisco Bay, California, United States - SF_Jul11_sed_USGS_4_1 | ecosystem: Environmental > Aquatic > Marine > Sediment | place: USA: California... | reverse complement strand
CCTGCTACAGTGCACATCAAATTCTGCCACCATATAGGCGAGTGGTTATAAAACAACCGTTTTAAATCCATCGTGCACTTACACCTTCAAGTTCTAAGAACCAGTATCATATCTCACATCGGGCGCAGATGTTTTTCAGAGCAAGGCTTTTAACTTCTCCCTGTTAAGTATTATGCTAACGTACTCTTGCCGGCTTCGGTATGGCGTGTCACAATTGCCAGAAGTTTATCAGTTCAACCCCGAAATCTTTGGCCGCTTGTAATAAGGACTTGTCCCGCAGTGCTTCAAGCTCCTTAGGTCGATTATCAATCATCGTTGCGTATTGCCTGAGTGTTTCATCGGGATAGCCGGGGTGACAGGCAATTTCACTTGTTCCGGCCGGCAGAAACTGAAAGATTTTTTTCCACGTATCAGGTCGTTCCCTACCCCCGTGACCAGCACCAGGGGAAAGGAAGTAATCCGCCATTTGCATCCCGCGCGCCTTTGCATATCGCATCAAGCACCTGCAATAAAGAAAACTCCCGAGCCTACGAGGATGTGTTAAATAGAATCGTAATGCTTTTTTTGCCGCATTAGTTTCATCTGAATAAAGCCGTCGTCTGTGGTTACGCATCTTCTTTATATTATGCTCGGTAGCGACTTCTAAAGCTATCTTGAAAAACGGTGGATATAAATGCCTGTTCTGGTGACTGTCCCAATGACTGATTTTGACACCAAAGGACTTTAGACGCTTAATTTGAACATCCAGCTCCCTACGAATATGTCCTGTTCTCAACTTCCCTAATAAAGCCTTTTGGGGAAACCGCCTATACCAAAAATGACCCGATTCATCAACCAACGAGCTAATTTCAGCTGGGTCACACACTGGCTTTCCTACAGAAAGATTCAAATGAATGCCAATACTGACATCGGGAAATCTTTCTGCTACAAGCTGAATTTCTTTAACTGCGGGAAAGTTTGAATTTACACTAATACTGCGCACCACCCCCGCCGCCAGCACCTCCAGTATTCCCCGATTATTTCCGAAGGTAAAGCCGAATCCATCAGCATTCACTATGAGTCTTTTTTTTGTCATTTGTATCTCCGGCTTGAATCAACTTTTCGTACGCTTTTAGTAATTTGTCAGCTTCAGAATTTTCCCAATTTAATTCTTCCATTACTAACCTTTTTGCTTTAACTGCCATACCTAAAGCCCTATCGGAATTGTCAAGTAATGATTTAATCGCCTCACTGTATCTGACGGGATCTTGAGAATCAATAAGTGAAGCGTGGACATCATTTTTTAAAAACTTTTTCAATTCGGGCAGCGCAGTACTAACCACAGGTAAAGCCATCATCATATATTCAAACACCTTCATAGGAATAGAGACAAGAAATCTTTCTTCATAAGGATGATAGTTAAATCCGATACGGGAATTTTCTACATATTTTAAAGCCTCAAAATGCGGGACTCTTTCAACCATAACGATATATTCTTCTACAAAATTTTTGCTGTAATTTTCTTTCACCCGGTTTATTAAATCTTTAGATATGCCCAAAAAAAGCCATTTAAATTTTTTTTTACTTTTGCTTAATTCTCTTGCCACTTCCAGCATAAACTTCATTCTTCCCGAGAAGGTAATTGTTCCAAGATGGACAATATCAAATTTTTTTGTTTCCCAATTCAAACTATTGTCACTTTCTTTTATATTTTCAATATTCGGGAAGTTGATTAAAGTTAGGCTTTTAGATGGGATATTATGTTCTTTTTCTAAAGAATATGTAGGAAAAAATAACAAGTCAAAAATCAGGAACGGAATACGTTCTATAAAGACATTTGTAATAAATCGTATAAACTTAAACCCTCTTTTAAGCTCGCACCTTGCAGGGATGACCTCCGAATAATATTCATGCACATCATATATCACCTTGTTCCCAAATAACTTTAAAGCAATCCCTACTGGTATAAGCTCCGGGTCATGAAAATGATAGATTTGGGCTTTTTCCTTTAAAGCCAGCCTGAACAATCTCCACACGATTTTTGTCCTTCTCTCGAATCTATTCTTTGGCGTGGGCAAAGGAACAATTCTCACGCCATCCACAGTTTCTTCTTTACTATGTTGAGCAATAAGAATCACCTTATAGCCTGCCTTCACCAAAGTTTTTGCCTCTTTATAAAAAATTCGGGCATCAAAAGGCAGATGGGCTGAGGTGAGAATACAAATTTTAACTCGATTTTTATCCAATGAGTCGACCATAAATTCTCGGCAATCCTATCGTGTTGTTCCTCCGCAGTGACGAATTGATAGAGTTATCTTTGGCTTAATTCTTTTCTATACTCTTCTATTCTTGGAGAGTACCATTCGACCGTTTTAGTCAACCCTTCTCGTAAACTGTTCTTTGGATTATAATCCAGAACCGCATTTGCTTTTGATATATCAGCAATAAATCTGCATACTTCTCCTGTGCGGTTTGATTCATAATGCAACTTACTCTTGGAGTTTGTTAATTCTATAATTAGTTGACCAACTTTTTCAATGGAATATCCCTTCTGGGTTGCAATGTTATAGACCTCATTTTTTGAGGTTTCGAAAAGCTCAAGAGATTTAACGACTCCGTCAACACAATCTTCGACATAAGTGAAATCAAGAATTTTGTCTCTGCCGTATATATAAATGTCTTCGTTTTTCAAGGCTCGTGCGATGAATAAAGGAATTACTCTGTCGGCGTAATCATATTTTCCGTATACATTTGAGAATCTTACAATCACATAGTCGATTCCATAGCATTGTTCGTATGCATGTATCAACGCTTCCCCGCCGATCTTTGTTGCAGTGTAGCTGCTTTCACAATTCTTGACAAAAGCCTCTTCCTCTGAATGAATAATGTACCCTGAATTTCCATACACCTCTCTCGAACTGGAAAATAGAATTCTTTTAATATTGTTTTTCCTCACAAACTCCAGAACATTATATAAAAGCAGGAAGTTGTCTTTTGCCAAATCCGGCTCCTCGACTAATTTGTAAACTCTTGAATTAGCTGCAAAGTGAACCACTATATCAAAATCTTTGGGTAACATTTCAAGGTTTTCTTGATTTCTAAGATCTGCTTGAATAGTCCGACGGCCGACTTCTTCATTCCATAGATTTTGTTTGATGTCGGCACCGACCACATCAGCGCCTCTCTCTAACAAGGTCTCACACAAACAATTACCTATTGTTCCGGAACTGCCCGTCACTAAAATTTTTGAGTTACTTAGTTCCATAATCTATCTCTCCTCTGTACTGAAGATCACAAATTTTCTTTTTCTGAAGCACTTCCCGGACAGCGGGCAGAATTGCAGACAGTGCAGGCTTGATTGAGAACTTATCCTCCATGCGTTTTTGTCCGGCCTGGCCCATCTTTACTCTCAGATCATCGTTTTCAAGGATATTTCTTACCGATTCACATAAAGCATCAACATTCCGTGGCTCCACTAAAAATCCTGTTGTGCCGTGGTCGATGATATCACGAGGACCGCGAACATTATAAGCAACCGCAGGCTTACCGGCGGCTTGGGCTTCAAGCAGAGTCTGAGGCAGACCTTCCCGGAAAACGCTTGGCAATAAAAACAAACTGCACCGGGCCAGAAGCAACCGAACTTCGTGTGTAAATTCAACTACCTTTACGTGTGAGCCTATTTCGTCGCCGGCCTTTTTGATTTGCTTCCACATGGGGCCCTCGCCCGCCATAACAAACTCCACCTCCGGACCTATCCTCCTGGCCAGTTCTAAAACATCACCGGGTCTTTTAGTTGGAATAAATCGACCTAAATAAAGTACCATTGGCTTCCCGGCGGTTAATCCAAAATCTTTCTCCAGCTTGGTGATAAGATGCTCTGATGGCTGTTCGGCGAACGCTTCCAAATCCACCCCGGGGCCGGGTACGTGATAGCAACGTCCCTCAGAGCGAGTTAACTTTACTTTCCGGCAGGCGGCTGCATCGTCACTGTTTACGACGATAACTGCGTCAGTATACCTCGCCATAAATTGTTCAATACATCGAAAAACAAGGTGTGGAAGCTTTGATTGCAGGGGAGCGAAGGGCAGACCATGTGCAAAGTAAATGCTTGCCGGTATCAGATTATTGGCCGCTGCCCTCGCTACCCAGCTCATAGCGGGCGTATGTACAATCATCAAGTCAAAACGCCTTGCTCTAAATAATTCCCGTAGTTTCCAATAAAGCTTCCACCACGTCAGTGGGTTGCTCCAGCTGCCGGCAGGTAATGCATGCACCTCGGATTCCGACTGTTTCAAAGGCTCCCATAACGCTCCAACCGGCATGCATGCAAACTCTATCTCGGCCCCCATCTCCCTCAGGGCGTTGCACAATGGGGGCATAAAAAGATATAAGGGGCCTGCTTGATTTGCAATCTGTAATACGCGTAGTTGTTTTTTCATTGCTATTTTGTTCTCATGCCGACCCGTCGGCAGTGTTCTGCTAATTTTTCTGCAACACGCGTCCAACTGTATTGCTCAGACACAATTTTGTGAACATCTTTTCGTCTGGCTTGATGGTGTTCTGTATTTGACAGAACCTGTAGTATTTCTTCGGCAAGGTCCTCTGTGTCACCAGCACGAAAAGTACCAGGCAGTCTCAGATGTTCTAATACATCCTCCAACTGGCTTCCCTCTGGAACAAGTACAGGAACACCGACAGACACAGCATCCCAGAATTTCAATGGGCTGATTCCATACCGAAGTTTACGCCGGTCATGAATTGGGATCACTATGACGTCACAGGCATTATTGAAAGCAGCAACCTGCTCAAATGGCACGGGAGCAAGAAATGAAACAAATCTGCCCAGTTGTAACTTGTCAACCATTTCCTGCAATTCCTGATGACACTGTCCATCACCAACCAGAACGAACTGTACCGGACGATCCGAATGTTCGAGCACTTGTTTGGCCGCCTGAATGAGCAGGTCTAAGCCTTGCCAGGAAGAAAATGTCCCTGCAAATCCCACGATATAAACGTGCTCATCAAGACCAAATTGACGCCTTGCATCTTTTTGATTCATTGGATACATGATACTTGTTTCGGCTGCATTGTGAATCACAATAGTAGTTTTGGGATTGGCTCCTCTGCGTATCAATTCCTCTCGAATACCAGATGTTACGCACACCATACCATCAACCCAGCGATAGTTGAGTTTGTTGAAAAACCTCAACGTATGGGCCAAAATTCTCCGCTGACCGCGCATTCGTATTTCTTCCTCTACAATCGCATCAACCTCTGCGATTAACAGCACACCTGTCAGTCGGCAAATCGGATATATCAGGAAAGCCAGAAAACATGCTCTGACATAAACCACTTCCGGCCGGTGTTTGACCAGCCAATATGGCAGGCAAAGTACAGTAAGAATTTGCAATAATGTGAAGCTGATAATCGATCTTGGTGGTAATGGAAAAAAAGATACATCTTCATGCCTGGTAACTTCGGCCCGGCCGTAACGGGGCGCAATTGCCCGGACTCCCCATCCTATTGACTTTATTCCACGCATCAAACCCCAAAAATGACTGCTGCCACCCGTATATCTGTTGACACTTTCTGCCCAAATAATCAGAATTTTCATGACCAGCTTCTAAGATCTGAATGCTTAACGAATTTAAGATTAACAACCGTGGTAGTTGAAAATATCCAAATAATTTTATGACGTTTTGCCAAAAACGATTATCATAACATTTGCTGGATATTACAATAACTTTTCTGTGCTCGAAAGGCTCTTTTGTCTAAAAAAGTAACACAATATTACACACTTTTAGTGCAGAAAAAAGGTTTGTGAATAAAGCAATTGTCAAAGCTTCTTAAAGAATATAACGCATAATCTGATAGCGATCAGACGTCTAAAACAAATATGGCTCAAGAGCTTTAAATACTCCTTTTACTTCTCAGCCGTTTGAAAATGGCCATATGCTGTAACGCCGTATTTTCCCATGTCCAGTTAGCAACTAAACGCTGGGCTGCTTCTGCAAGTCTTAAACGTCGAGGTTCATCACTGAGCAAAGCTTGCAATAGCACTCCCAGATCATCATCGCTTTTGATAACTTCATAATGCTCTCCCGCCTTGCCCATTCCATCAATTCCCGTGCCATGCCGGCCAATGACAGGCAAACCCTGTTTCATCGCTTCGACATAGACCAAACCGAAAGTTTCAGTATAGCTGGGTATACACAGCAGTTGTGCCTGTCGCATTTGCTCTCGAACCTCGTGAGGGCTGATTTTGCCGAGGAACTTGACCTGGGAGTGTCCTTGAGCAAGCTTTTCCAGTTTAAGTTGGAAAGAACGGTCGCCATAAAAATTGTCGCCGACGATAATTAGCTCAAAATTAACACCAGCAGCAAACAGTTTTAGCGATGTCTGAAGCAATGCCTTGATGCCCTTGTTAGCGTCCAGTGTGCCGACAAAAAGGATACGCCGCTTCCGCAGCAAATTTGAAGGCGGTTTTTCATCGAAAAGAGTGTCGGTGCCGCTCGGTATTATCTCAACCTCTCGCCCCGTAGCACTATAACACTTGGCCGCAAGATGTGCCGATGGAGAAACCACTGCGTCTGCCACTTGAACAGCTTCGAACAAGAGCTTCTTCTCCCAGCGGGGTAGATTATCGGGATCGTTCATCTCACGCTGCAATTCAAGTACAACCGGAATTCCTCGTTTTTCACCTGCAAGAACCGCTCCATACGACAAGTGGTTGCACATATGTACAAGTATAAGGTCACATTCGATTTTCTCTCCGATCTTGGGCAAAACATGTCTTTGCCAGAACGGATTTATAAATCTCGATAACATGTCTTTTGGGAAAACAGGTATGGTTCGAAAATACAGGCCTGGTTCATAAGGCCCGTTCTTGAGCGCGTTTGCCTTGATGCGATATTTTGTTGAAAATTTGGCGAGTGACCATTTGCCTATCGGAGATATGAAAAGATATACGTCAACCTGATGGGACGGACAACACTTACGCAAAGCATACGCAAGTTTCTGTACGGCATGTCCATTATGCATCTCCCCCGGTAATGGATACATAGTTGTCCAAATAGCAATACGCACTTAGTTTATCTCCCACAGGAAGAATCTAATGTTATAAACGGGACATGTAAAAAAACTCTGAACATTTCAAAGTACGCTGTATTGTTTGAATTACAATATGACCTTTATAAACACTTCCACTATACGGCTATTGGACCTGACTAATCCAAAGGAGATTTTTTCCGCAGAATTTCCTGCAAAATATTCCCCGAATTCATCGCTAAATCCTTAACTTCGGGTATGCACTGCTCAAGATGCTTTTTTATCTCCTTTGAGTCCCGCAGCACTTCCAGGATTTTTTCTGAGACAATATCAGATGTTAACTCATCCGGCGAAAGACAATAGCCTGTATGGCCGAAAATATCCTTATTAAGTCCCTTTGCTTTCATGCTGTATGCAAAACTCAAGGTAGGGACACAAGAGGATAAGGATGCAATTGTAGAATGTGTACGAGCACCTGCAAATATAGACATTTTGCTAATAATCCACTTGGTTTCTGAGGCATTAAATATCGGTGGTATCAAAACTACCTGGTCTTTATGATTTGGAATAGTTGACAGTACATTCTTCAGAAAAAGGTAATCGTTATTTCCTATATTTCCTAAAACATGAGGAATTAAATATATCGGCCGGCCTGTTTTCTGCATTATCTTACTGATAATATCTGCGGACATCTCTATCCACTGCTTTATATTGTCATTCGCTATGTAACGTTTCATAATCGAACTCAGGTTCAATCCAATAGCCCCTTTCTCGATTTTAAGGTCGACTCCTTTCTGCTTTGGCTCGTCCGGTTCCATTAGAAATGCCGGGTCGGCGACACGGTAAACATTGTTTGTTAGTCCCTTGCCGGCAAGGTATTCGATAGTCGACGTTTCTCTGGCAAAAATATGAACCTTCCGTAAGTGATTTATCATGTATCTTTCGTAGGCGGGAATCTTGCCGAATGGGCCGACAGATGCTCCCCATATGACCAATGGCTTTCCTCTTGCTACGACAAGATCATCCAAATTCGTACACCTGCGGGGTAACAGGTTATTATAACCAAGGGAATAATTGTCACCCCCGAGTGCCAAAACCGCCTTGGCTTCACTTAAATATGGCTTTAGATCCTTGTAGGTGACATGCTTTATTGCTTTGGGATATGTTACTCTCAGAACTTTCGTCAGAAACCAGAGAAAATCGAACCTTTTATAAATCCGGTACATTTTTTTGTGTATTATCGATGCGTCTGTCTCATTAAGACACTGCTGCTTAAACTCCTCATCGCTCTCGTAAGAACTGACTACTAAAAACCTTGGATTGTCAAAATGGTTGCGCAATATACGAACTGTTCCTCTGAGGATGGCCTCACAACCGCGGTTATAGTTGGAACCATTACCCGCCAAAATAAAAAGTGAATTGTTGTCTGACATCTTTACAATTTCTTGTCAATTAATAAGGATTCTCACAGGAGCGGTCTTCCAGTCATACTCTTAGAACCCTTCGTAACCGCCGTACTATTCCTTTTGGAACGCGACTTACCCTGTCAAAAAGTTCTGCCCTTCTAAAATGTATTATATATGGCTCAAATCTTGTATGAAAATCCGGCAACTGTTTTTTCGCCAAAATCCATTCTTTGCCGCTTTTCTCAGAAATTATCCACGTCATTTTAACAACTCTTTTTCTCCCGAAAGACACTCTTGAATGACAAAGATGTATCCTCTTTTTCGGTACTAACTGCCCTGCCTTTTTAGCAAGATGATATCTTTCTCTCATTTCGCCACGTTTTATGTTCAGTCCTCCCTGCTGACTTAGAATCACATCTCTGATATTCGAATTTTTTAAAAATAATGAACCCTCTTCCACCGAGCTTTTGAAAAGGCTCCAAAGTCTCTCACTTCTTACCAAAACGATACTGTGCCCCCTCCAATCGGAAGAATATTCAGGTAGCCAGGCATCCATAAAACACACATCAGCTACTTCAGCAAATAAATCATCACAAAAGTTGCAGGAATTGAGTGTAAAATAGCGGTTGCACCAGATTGGCGCAATCCCCTCTGTCCAAAAAACAACATTCTCATAAACCTGCTTTGTCCCGGCCCGACATACAGATTTCATCCCAAAATCTGCTGCCGGACGGCCTGAATCTTTGATACGAAAGGTAAACTGACGTAGGCAATCAGGGTCACCACCGCCAAGTGCACATATATATTCTGCGAAAGATTTGCTCTTTGTCTGACCACATGTCAAACCTAATACAAACTTCACTCTGCCTCGAAGTTTTGGACTCAGTTGCATTGCTAAACGAATGGCTTTACAAAAACACGGCAAGCCAATGATGGCGTAGCGTCCTTCATTTGATAGAATATGCTTAATAACTTCACTCATTTCAACCGGATAATAACAGGAACGGCTGCAACTGCGAACTTGCTCAGGTTCGCTCACAAGAACATACTTAAAAAGCCTGCCGGCTTCCTGTGTGGGTGACACGCAAGCCACGTAATCAACCATATTCTCTTTCAAAAGCGTTTCCAGCATCCAGGTTGCCATACCTCCTGAAGCACCGTTTTCTCGATGACCTCCAATTGTTGAATAACCGATTAACGAATCGAGGTAATATCCGGTTTCAGGCGTGTGTTTCATCCCGGAAACATTCGAGAACAATTCGTTGCCAAGCGTATCTTCGTCTTGGTCCTCAGCGGCAAAAGGGCATACTTTCAGACAAAGCTTGCATGAATCCGGACACTTCTCACCTTGCTTTAATGCTATATATTCCCCCAATTCATTGAACTCGATTCTTAAGTTATTATGTGGGCAAATTGATGCGCACAGGCCACAGCCAATACACAGATTGTTTACGACAACCTTCTCGCAAACATCGTCCCAATTACGAACGGACATCAGCATTCCCCTTCTTGATATAACCGACTATAATAGATCTAACGAATTCCTTCTCAGCCTTGCTAAGTATTAGATAATAACACAGCAAACAATAAACCACAGCCATTAATGCACATGTTGTCACCAAACGCGGAATAGTAGCTAAATCATATATATTGCTCAGGAACCACGCCCCTAAAGATAATATCGCTGTCAAAGCTATCCCTGTAACAAGCTGTTTGAAAAACGTTGTAGAAGGTTTTTTAATTATTAGTGCTGTATAAATGGGAGTGAAAATCATGTTTTTACCTGTTAGACAAAAAACGGTTGCTAAAGCGACTCCATATATACCCAAACTTGTATATTTAACTAACAGGATTGATACGAAGAGATTTGCCACTCCACCAGCAAGTGTAACTATTGCTGGAAGCCGAACTTTGTTCATCCCGGTAGGAATGCGAAACATCGGCCTGACAACAAGATTCACTATGCAGGGCGCGACCAATAACCACATCAAAGGGCTCAGTTTTATAAAGGCAGGTCCTAACCACCTTTCAAGTAACGGTTCGGACAAACCACAAATTAAACCTATGGGCAATGCCATCGCCATTGCCATAAATTTAATAGCACGCTGAGTTTGAAATGCCAATGTTTCCAGGTCCTCCTTCGCTATGTATTCATAAACTATCGGTGCAAACACGCTGCTTATAGCTGTTCCAAATATGTTTAACAAAACGACCCATTGCGTTATTGGGGCATAGTAGCCGCCTTGTGTGGGACCCAGTAATATATTAATAACCACTAAATCTATGCTTAAGTATAAAAGCGCGCCTATCTCATTAAGTGTAATCCATCCTCCCATCCTAGCCATCTCACGGAATGCTTTGAACTCAAATAAAACAAGGCGCAAATGCAGTTCCGGTGTGAGAAATCTGGTGAAAATAATGCCTGAGACTAACAAAACCAATGCTGTCCCAAAACGCGATAAACCAAAATATGTTACTGAAACTGATAAAAATTTAAAACACAGGACCAAAATCGCAACCTGAAAAACCCGGCTTAGAATTGTAGCAAGGTTGCCCAAATCGAAACGATGCTTTACGAATGTGCTTACCATGAAAGGACTGGATAAACCAATCATGAACGATGATAGTATGACAAGGAAGAATAGGTTTCCTGCCTGGCTTTCACAGCCGACGGGTATCTGAAACAGCTTTGGCAGCCATATGGCAATGACAATAATTGGTACCAGCAGCAATAAATACACTGTCAGTAAAGAAAAGAAGGCGGTACTGAAATATAAACTCGCTTTTTCGAAATCGTTTCTGCCAATGCTTAAGGCCACAAACCTGCTGACAGTTCCTCGAATTGTCAGGGTAAATAGTTCGGAATAATGCGAAATCATGAGAAATAAAGGAATAATACCATATAGCTCAAGTCCGAGATGTCGTATCAAATACGGAGTTAGCCAAACCCCTACCAGTGCGCTTACTACAACTACCAGTATGTTGGTTCCAATATTGACTAAAAGCCGCTTTTTAGCTTCATGAGTCGAACTTTGCATTGATTTACAGGATTCTCTTGAATACTTCTAATGTTTATCACAAATCATATGCAGCAGTATCACAATGCCGTTGACAACGCTGGAATGAGACTCTTAAATTGCTGTCTTCTTTTCACCTGTATCCTAAATATATTGTTGGTTTTGATAATAATTTTCTTCCAGTGACTGTATGGATGAGCCGCATAGCAGTCCAATGAATGCTGCCAGTATTGCACTGGTTTCCACGTTCCAGAAAAAATCACCCGTCAACTCAAAAATCATATGGTTAATCAGCACTATGAAAGACGTTAAGAGTACTGTCCTCTGAAATGGCCTTTTCTCTATATGAAGCGCTTTTATGCCTCGAATGAACAAAGCCGATAACATCGAAATGTAAATAATCAAACCTATTATTCCCGTACGGAGCAGCATAATAATATAGCCGTTATCGGTAGTTTGGTAGATCGTTTTGCTTATGCCAACGCCAAAAACAATAGATTCTTTGACTTCTCTTATACTTCTCTCCCACAATAAGTACCTGGCATATAAGACTGAACTCATTGACTTCCCGTCGCTGACACCAATCATGTCCTTTATTCTGGGATTAAGTGGTAGTGTATCAGCATATATACGAATAAATATCAATATACTGAACACCAACAGCGTTAATAATAAAACCGGTATAATTGCTTTGCCGCGAAGTGATAATAACAGCGAAATAGCGGTTATCATGAAAAGGGCAATAAGTGCCGTTCTTGATGCTGTGGTCATTAGCACGGCTAAGCCTAAACTCACGAATGTGCCGATTGCCAGCAGTCTTCTGAATCCCTTCATATTTATGGAAATTGCCAGTGATACAGCCGCCAGCATGACTAAACACAGGCCGAACTGATTAGGATTACCAAAGGTCCCAACTACTCTTGCCCCTATTCCCATTTCTTCGAGCCTCGTCCACTCTATTGTATAAAAACGCTCCACTAATCCGGACACATACCAGAATCTAAATCGTTGAAAAAACGCCAGTACAACCGACATTAATGAAATAATAATGATGCCCATTGAGAATTGTTTGACTTGCCTATCGCCAAAATAAAACGAAGCTGCAATAGAGGCTATAAGGATCATGCGTATAAAGACAATCGGTTGATAAAGGTCCTTTATGAAAAATGGGTATCGCCCTACAGCTACGTTTATCATTGTCGAAAACAACAACAAAAATGCCAGCGCCAACATAAACCAGCTAAAAATGCGGTTACGGTACGAAAACACAAATCCCCCATAAAGCTGTTTCGACCTTATCCATCTGCTTATTACAAGCAGAATTATTATGATATCAGCCGAACGCATAGGTGGTAGCATCCCAACCGGTTTGGTCCGAGGACCGAAGATTAATGAAAACAATAACAGAACAGCTAACCACCCATCGTACTTGCCAACATTAACCAAACTTTCTTCTTCGTAGATGGCGTCCGGTTCCAGAAAATCTTCTTCCATATATTCTGTCTCGGCTTCATAAAACATTTCTGTTTATCACCTTAATTGATGACGACGGGCTTCAACTTCCGAAAAATATCATAGCATAATATCTAATCTATTCTTACCTTGTAAATATGCGTCCCTAAAGGTTCGAAAGTGTCTGTAAAATAACCACCGGATAAGTCTATTGTACGATCTTCGCTTATAACCTGAACTTGCGAAGATTTGCTGTTGATCGGGCCAAACTTAACTGTAACTCTACACGCCTCCCCTCCGTCTTCTGCTGCTCTGAGTTTTTGAGCTGTATTTACCGCAAAGATGTATAAATACTTTTCATATTCACGGGCTGTCCATTGTATCGAACTCAATTTAAGTGATGTTCTAACGCCGGTCTCATATTTGTAGTCATCGTGAAAATACGCAGGGCCTTTGACTGCCTGGCAATTCAGCAACCTCGGTTTTTGGTCTGACAGAATAACTTCTCCAAGACGCTCCGGACCGTTGAGTTCGGTGGCCACGTTAAGAACCGCTTCTATAAGTTCCGGTCGCTGCTTTGCAGAGGCATAACTATACCACATTATACCTTTGGCACCGCTGATAAAGGCCAGGTATGCATCGAAGCGTACATCTTTGGGTCTTGTCCAGTTGTATTTTCCTTTGAGTGCTTCAAGGGCTGCAATCACCACCAGAACTCCGTTTTTATAAGCATGGTCAATTCTTCGCTTAATCTCAATCCTGGGCTGTGTGCCATGATAACTCGGATAAGCCCCAAAAACTACCGCATCTGTCATGCTGTTCACTCGCCTTAAATAATCAGCGTGCCAATCCACAACATAGGTAATAAGCGGTCGCTTTCTTGTGTCGGTATTACGTATAATGTCGCTAATCAGTTTTAGTTGGTCAAGGTCCTTTTCCTTGGTCTCTTCAGGTAGATACCATACAAGTATCTGTTCATTACCCGCTAAGGCTGATATATGCCGCTGCCAGAAGTCCCTCCCCCTCGTTGTGAAATATTTCCTCGGAAGGTTCTGTAAAACAGCCACACCTGCTTCTCGGGCGGATTCCAGATCTTTCAAGGCTTTATCCACAGATTGCTCACTATGGTATCTGTGAAATAAAATTATCCCACGACTACCAAGGGTTTTAAGCTTTTCTGAATCTCTAATGTCATGCAGAATTGCATAAAAGCCCAGGGGGATGAATTGCTGTGTGGGTGTCTTGAAAAATTTAAGAAATGCCTGAGAACTCATTTCTGCTCTTTTGGCCAATCCTAAAGGTATTTGAGGCTGATTCATTGGTATAAGCCGGCCACCGATTTCATTGCTGACCGCATCTTTCTTGCCCTCGGCTTTCTGCTCACAAGAAAAAGCGGAAAGAGCAATGAGAAATGAGCTTGTCGTAATCAATGCCGAAACAAGCAAACCGTATTTAAGACCTGTCTTCCTCATTTTGTATAGCCATTCAGCCATTTATCCTACGAATTCCTCAATCTTGCTTGCAACGTACTGGAGCTGCTCTTCCCTCAACTCCGGATAAACCGGAAGCGCTATGACCTCTTTCGCCGCCTTTTCCGATTCCGGCATGTCCCCTTCTTTGTGTCCCAGATACTTAAAACACTCCTGCAGGTGCGCAGGAATCGGATAGTAGACCTCACAGCCGATTTTATTTTCACGAAGGTGTGCCATCACCTCATCCCGCCGGGGGACGCGAATGACGTATTGATTGAAGATACTAACACAATCAGGACTAATGTACGGCGTTTGCACAATTGTTCCTGAAAATTTCTTGTCGTAGTTGGCGGCGTTGCGTCTTCGCGCCTCCGACCATTCGTCCAAATGCGGCAGCTTGACTAACAGTGCTGCAGCCTGGATTGGGTCAAGCCTGAAATTACCGCCGATGTATTTATGATAGTATTTCGGCTTGCTGCCGTGATTGCGCATGATAAAAAGCCGGTTATAAAACTGTTCATCATTAGTGACAATCATGCCTCCGTCACCGATGCCACCCAGATTTTTGCTTGGAAAGAAACTGAAACAACCGGCCTTTCCGATACTGCCTGCCTTTCGGCCTTTATAAGTGCTTGTTATTGACTGGGCTGCGTCTTCGATCACCGCAAGGTCGTGCTTATTCGCGATCTCCATAATCGGGTCCATATCGCTCATCTGTCCGAATAAATGGACCGGTATAATTGCCTTGGTCTTTTCCGTGACCGCCGATTCTATAAGCTCTGGATTAATATTGAATGTCTTCGCATCGATATCCACGAAGATCGGCTTTGCGCCCGTCCGGGTGATACAGCCGACAGTAGCGAAAAACGTAAACGGCGTGGTAATAACCTCGTCTCCCGCCCCGATATCCAGACTCATCAAACTGTTCAAAATGGCGTCCGTGCCGCTGGAAGCACCAACCGCGAACCTGCAATCACTTATCGCCGCTATCTTCTCTTCTAATTCAGTTACCTTCGGACCGCCGATACACCGCTGTGATTCGAGGACTTCCGAAACCGCTGCCAAAACCTCATCTTTTATAGTTGCGTACTGTGCTTTCAGGTCCAGTAAAGGTACCTCCATTTCAGTTCTCCTAATCAAAATCAAGATAGTTATTTATTTTTTTTAAATTCATCATACGAAATTTTGCCAATCGCTTCATCGGGCGGCAAGGGAGCCTCCTCATCCAAATCCAGGCATCTCACCACTCCCGGCTCGACTTCTTTATAACGATAACCACTCTCGGCGCATATCATAACACCCTCTGAATCCGGCTCAGGCAAGCGGATACCGTGCCGGCTCATCCAACCAACCTGTCGTGCAGGAACTCCCTGCATCAAGGCATAATCCGGAACGTTCCTGGCCACTACGGCACCGGCAGCTATAAAGCAATAACGCCCCAGATCTATGCCGCAGACAATCGTTGCATTCGCTCCCACCGTTACGCCCCGGCGGATGACCGTCTTTTCGTAAAGACTATGACGTACAATCTGTGAACGGGGGTTTGTAATATTGGTCAATACGCAGCTGGGACCGAGAAAAACGTCATCCTCAATAATCGTGCCCGTGTAAATTGCAACATTATTTTGAACCTTGACGTTGTTGCCGATGACTACCCCGTTGGCAACAAGCACATTTTGGCCGAATATGCACTTCTCGCCGATTTTGGCGTCTTTCATTATATGTGAAAAATGCCATATCTTTGTACCCTTGCCGATTTCGCACGGCTCGTCAACATACGCCGTCTCATGGACAAAATAATCTTTATCCCGGCTCATTAAATATCCTCCAGCTTTACGGGCTCACCATTACCTTTTAATGACTTCTGGCCTGCTTCCAAAATCCGTACTACCCGCAAGCCGTCAATGCCGTCACTGCGTATTGCCTTATTACCAAGGATGCTGTCTATAAAGTGACTGCATTCCAGAGAAAGCGGCTCGCCGCCCGGTATCTTCGGAATAACAATATCACCGAATCGCAGAGATATGACTTCCACGTAGGATGTCGTTATGTCCTGCTTAATCGCTACGGCCTTGTCGTACATCCGTACTTTCTCCGTGGCTTCCATATCATCGAATGTCACCATCCTCTCGGAGCCGACTACCGTTACCTTCCTGATTTTGTGAGGGTCGAGCCAGCTGCAGTGAATATTTGCCATCTTGCCGTCCGTAAATTTAACCGTGGCGAAAACCACGTCCTCAATGTCCTTCTGAAGATAACATTGTCCCTGCGCAGCCACGGATTCGGGCTCGGAACCAAGAAGATAACAGATTATGGAAATATCATGCGGCGCCAGCGACCACCAGGCGTTCTCATCTTTACGAACGATACCTAAATTAACCCGCTGTGTGTACACGTAGTAAGGTTGGCCAACATTGCCCTTATCTATCGATTCCTTGAGGAAATTCACCCCTGGATGATATTCTAACAAATGACCCACCATCAATTTCAGCCCCTTTTCTTTCGCCAGGTCAACCAATGTCTTGCTCTCGTCCGCGGTTGAGGTCATGGGCTTCTCGACATAAGTATGCTTGCCGGCCTCCAGAGATTTTTGTGCGATGCTAAAATGAGTGGGGACATCGGTAGCAACCACAACAGCATTTACTTCACTATCATTCAAAACTTCCTGAAGATTAGTTGAGGTCTCAATAAAAGGGAAGTTCTTTTTTTGCACGGCCAGCAGCTTCTCATCCAGGTCACACACATATTTCAGATTACATCTTTTAGCTGTGGCAAAATTACGGATAAGGTTCTTACCCCAATAGCCAGCACCGATAACAGCGATATTCAAAGCATTTTCACCCATGCCTTTGTCTCCTTTGTTTAAATCCAAAAAATGGAAGCTTACTTGCTCTGCGACCCCATTTCAAGTCTTCGTTACTTGATAATATACACTTTTGAGAATTTCATTTTCACACGATTGGTTATAAATTGTAAATCTGTATAAACTCCGTCCCCGTCGGCTGCGCAAAAAACGGACACAAACCAACTACTATACGCATCTAAGAAGCGTATCTGTCGGTATCTGACTTCCTGTCGGAAGTGTCTATTGGCAGTCCCGGCAAGAAGAAACCGAGTTGTTTTCGTTATGCTTTGTAAAGGGGGGGCGATCAGAAACAAATATTAAGATGCGATACTTTGTCCTGTTATTCTCGCCCCTGATTTAATCAAGGCTGTAAAATGTTGCCTTTTGATTTCGACCATCCTGGATCTATGCCAGATTGTTTTGTTACCTTTCCTCTATGTTTTTTGCTGTTAATTTTCCTTTATTCTCCTTCCCCGTCATAAGTATCGACAAATAAAGAACATAGCTTTAGTAAAGACACGCCCTCGACAGACTCTGGCTGCCGGTTTTACGTTAAAATTAAAGCCGACCATCTCGGCAATGCGACAACCATAAGTATCTTATCAACAGTAACATAAGACAGTTTGTGATCTTGGGCAGACCCAAGTTGCAAGACCCAATACGCGTAAGGCGTAAATTCATAAGCCGCTGCTATGGATTATTCTCTGACAAGGCCGGATCATTCGGCTTCGCCTCAAAATGAGGGAAAAAAGCCAGGAATCAACCAATTTGAGTTAAAAAATATACGCTCACAGCTTCTTGTAAGTTCAAAGTGGGTTGGAGAACGTCAGAGAGCTTGGAGATGCAATGAATTCTGCCCTGTCTGATGGTAGCCCTGGCTCGAGGCAGAAGGTTTATTATACCAAAATCTTCAGGCCGGGAAAAGTCTCAAACGCACAAATCCTTTCAAATTAACAGCCGACCCAAACAAATGTGAGGCGATCCAAGTCTATTGCATACAAACACTTGCAACGAGTTGCCTTAGGCAACCTGTTCTTTACGGCACATATTACGGATTAATTTGGAACGGCCCTTTGTGTTCAATCAGTAGCGGCTAACCCAATTTTAGCAGCATCACTTACGTAGCGTTCGGCAGGTTTGGTCCGAGTATCGCGCAGATGTTTGTATATTCTTGCCGCTTCGCTCTTTTTGCCGGCAGCAATAAGCTTCTCGGCAAGCAGAAGGCACGCCTTCGTGGCCTGGGTTCTTTCCCAGCCGTCAGCCTGGTCCGCTGCCTTTTGAAGCATGTTTGCCGAGTCGGCGTCTCCGATATTGGCCAGCGCCCAGACAGCGGCAATGCGGACTGCCTCGTCTTCGTCGCTGACTGCCTTCTGCAATGCGCCGACCGACTTCGTGTCGCGGACAACGCCAAGATTCTGCAGGATAGTCAGCCGACACTTACCGCTAACTCTGGATAAGGCCCCGTGAAACTGCTCAGCGGCCCCGTCGCCAATGGCCACTAATGCCTGGGCGGCGGGCTCGCAAAGGTCCTCGTCCTCCAGCAGTTTACCGAGTGCTTCGACGACCTCTCTGCCGCTGGCAATCTGCAGCTCTCGGATGAGGTATTTTTGGACCTCTTTTGGCCGGTCACCGCCGATTTGAGAGGCTAAAGTCCTGGAAAATCTCCGGCGTGGCCTGTCATTATCGAGCTTGCAGACATGCAGTGCCATGCAGTGAAGCGCATAGTGGGCCTTCGCGTCGTCACCCTTGCCCGGCTCGACGAGCATGTCGATAACCCCGAGTATATTATCACGACCGCCTTGAAGAATATCTGTTATAGCGCCCTCGATTTTTTCTTTGTCAATGTCGGTGCAGTACATACCACGCTGATCAGGAGCGGGCATTTGATTGACAAGTCCGACAAGGGCAGATGATGGTTCGTTCATTTTTATTTTCCTTTCTGCAGTTTATCCGCCAAATTGGCGTGGCGGATTTAATTCTGCTTGCAGATTTCTATAAATGCCACGGTGCCCGCATGGGCTGGTTGACCAAACGGTTGGCCTCTTCATCGCCGATGATTTCTTCTTTGACCGGGTCGTAATGAATCTTTCGTCCGGTGCGGATGGCGATATTGGCCAGGTGCATCAGGGTTACGCACCGAGTCGACGCTGCTGCGTGGCCGCCGGCCTGTTTACGCGTTCGAATCGCTTCGGGAAATCCTACCAGCGGTTCGGGGTCGGGC
>Ga0224495_10001130_pt1 | contig 19440 bp, 22 predicted proteins | sample SF_Jul11_sed_USG_FD_168128 | JGI IMG/M metagenome (GOLD analysis project Ga0224495, IMG submission 168128) | Sediment microbial communities from San Francisco Bay, California, United States - SF_Jul11_sed_USGS_4_1 | ecosystem: Environmental > Aquatic > Marine > Sediment | place: USA: California... | reverse complement strand
CCAGACGCTGTATCAAACGAAAAAGCAAACGCAGAGAGCTTGCTCGGTTTTATCATTACAAGCGACATAAGCTATTGGCTCCACTAAGGGTTAAAGAACGAAAATGAAATTGGACAGTAAAAATAGAAAGGGTGGTTATATAATGCAAAAAACAGTGCTGACACTGATAATGGTTTTAACGGCCTGCGGTTGGGCGTCTTCGGAAGAGTTGAGTTCCGCGGAAATCACATCAATCTTTGAGCAGTTATGTCAAACTCCTGTAACGGGATGGGTTCAGAGCGGCTGCGTTGAGGCGGTGCATGAGTCCTTTGACGCCATGACCGGCGAGACGACTGAAACGCATGAATCTGTTACGACGGACGGCGAGCGGTTTGCTTGGAACATCCAGACTGTTTCAATTACGAAAAACAAGAAAAAGAAAGCGGAAGAAACGGATGAGGCCGGCAATCGGGAGCGGCTTTTTGTCTGGGACGGCCAATCCTATACCCTGTATTTCAAGTCGGGCAGGCAGGCCATTACGTATGAAAGCCCCCAGATGCCTGTGCGTGTAAACGGTCCGCTGACCGCGGGGATTATTCCCTGGGGGCATGGTGTTTTCACCCTGGAAAATCTGATAATGGCGCAGGTTTCCGCGACCCGAATGCTGACGAATGAGGGACCGCGGATTGAGATGGTGATTCAGATCGAAAAAAGCCCTGAGATGCGAATGACACTGGACCCGGAGAGAAATTACGCGGTGTGTTCCTATACGCTGATGCGTCCGGAGTCTTTACGAACGGTCCATACCTACGGCAATTTCGCCCTTGAAGCCGAACGCTGGACCCCGATGAATATCCTGATTGAACAATTTGACGACAGCCGGTTGAGTTCTTCGGACAGTTGGGAAATCGTTACCCTGAAAAATCAAACGGTTGAACTCGGTGTGTTTACCCCCTCCTTTGAGGAAAAGACGCGGGTTGAATACCACACGCCGGCCTTGGAAAAGCCGGCTTTCTATCGGCATTCCAACCGCGTGAACACAAAATCGCTGTTGGACAAACGCGTGGAGGCGGGCCTGAAAAAGGGGCTGGGAAAACAAAACTGCGGAACCGTGGCGGTTGGATACATCTTTGAAAAACTCGGGGTCGAAGCGACCGATCAGGAACTTGCGTCATTGGTGAATGACACTTCTAACGATACCAGCTTGTATCAGATCCAGCAGCTTGTTCAGCAAAAAGGGGTGTCGTGTGCCGCCGTCAAGACAAAGATATCGGCGCTGAGTGAGCTGAAGGATTGTCAGATTCTGCTGCATTTTCCGAAAAAGAAACACTTTCTTGTGCTGGATCGAATTGAGGGCGACAGTGTCTGGCTGATCGATCTGGACCGGCAGACCTTCTACCACACCCTGACACGGGATGAGTTTGAGCAGGAGTGGGCGGGGATTGCTTTGATTGTTTCGAGTCAGGCGCCGGCCTTGGGGCGTGATTACATCCCCGTTCCGGAGGATGTTCTCAAAAAGATCAAAGGGGCGGCGGATTATTCATGCAGTGAGCTGATCCAGGCATACGATGTGATCCTGTGCCCGGAGATGGTCTTAGGGACATGCGGAGGCCGCTACTATATGTATTACGACCGTTTCGGATGTAAACTCGATCCAGATGGCGGTTTCTGTGCCGGAAGCGATTTTGTCGGGCACGTGTATTCACCCTGTATCGAGGACTGGTATTACCCCGGCACATGCAACGTTCTCGGCGAGTGGCGGGTTCGCTACATGCGGGCGTGTGAGCCGTAATAGAATATCTCTGCCGATGAGGGTGTCCTTATTGACGCAGCAGGATTCAAAGGCAAAATTGTAATAACGATTGCATCTTTTCTGTTATCATTTATACTGGAGTGATGAGAAGATGCGGATTCACAATTATAGAACTATTGATCATTATTACAGTGATTGCCCTGTTGGCGGCGATTTCCATGCCCGTTTTTTCCGCTGTTCGCCATCGTGCCCGCATGGTCCTGTGCAATTCTAATCAGCGCCAGCTTTTACTTTGTTTTACACTCTATCAGCAGGAGACCGGAGTGTTCCCTTATGGTTTCAGCGACAAGGGCCTTGGAACAACAATGCAAGAGCCGCCCGGAGGATGGGCGGGCAGAGGAATCGACAAAACGGGGTGGTGGTGGTTTAACTATCTTCGGAATATATCCGATATCAGTCTGGATAAAGGGTCAGTTATCTGGTGTCCTTCCCGAAACATTGGTGATCCCGGGGATGCACGAAATCTTCTATGCGGAAACTATGGTGTCAACCGATCCGTTTGCAAGGATGCTCAAGGGATGACCAGTTGTGTGTTCAGCAGCGATCCTTTGCCTGCCGGACAGGTCAAGAGGCCTTCGGCGACCCTGTTAATCAGCGACAGCGGTTACAGTTTACTAAGCTGGATGGCGGCGGTAGATACAGGCGGCGCTCCTTTTGAGAATCTCGCACGGGTCAGCTCCTCCTATATTCCGGGACTGGCCCTGAACCAAACTCGCGGGGAGTTAATAAGCAATTCGGACGCGATTATGGGCCGTCATCCACACGGCATGCTGAATCTCGGTTTTGTTGACGGGCACACGGACTGCCGGCATGCGGAATTTCTTGGGGTTGGGATTGACTGCACGGACCCTGCTGGTGTGCGTCTGCCTTCTCTCTGGACTCCTTTTTAGAGGGTCAATCAAGACCCGGTTGTGCCAGAATGTCCTGCATCTGAGCTTGTGTCGGATAGGTAATTTCAATCACCGTTGTCAATTCATAATCCTGAGCGGCCGGATGTTTCTCCCACAACTTGACCTTGAACGGTTGTTTGGTCACCGGATCCGCAGAGCATTGCCACCGATAACCCATAATGTCGCCCACAGTGGATTTTTGGGTCCAGAAAAGGTTGTAGACTTCGGTTGTCTCGCTTTCGGGTCTGTTCTGCGGGGGCTGCACTTTTTCCCACACCGCGCCCGGGGGTAATTCCGAGGCATTCTTAAATGGCAAAAGACCGTAGGGTGCCTCCATTGTTTTTGCGATTGCTTCTATTGCTGCCGGGGTTAAGGTTACAGATTGAATCTGCGGGGTCCGGCTGTCATGGATTTCCTGCGTTTTATTCGCTATGTTCCACCGGGTGAAGCTGTCTGCGGTTTTGGCAAGCTTGACGCCCAACGAACGGGACACCCAGGTTTGCTGAGTCGGAGCCGCTGTATCCGCATCATATTGAGTCATTGCGATATGGGTTACGTTTTTGAGGGCTTCGTAAATTTGCCCGATATCCGTTGCCTGAAGGGAGGGGCTTTGGAAGAGCAGCAGGGTGGCGATCATCAATATAGCGGCGGCTGCCATAGGCCGAAGCAGCCACCGACGGTTGGGGGCGGGAGTATGTGATTTTTCCGGGGCCGCGATCTGGCTTAGCTGCGGGGTTACGGTATGAGGCACTTTTTCCGTTGAGACTTCGACTTCAAATGTTTCCCCGGCTTCGTTTTTCAGAGGGTCCTTGAGGCGGAAGCAGGTGATAATACCGGAATCCGGTCTTTCGAGCATTTCCGTGATGGCTTTTATTTGCGAGGGCGAGAAGTTCCCTGCGTTGCTGACCGTATGGTCGGAAAACATCTGGCTGACATAGCCGTACTGCAGGACGGACAGATCCATCTCGATCAGCCGTTTCAGTTCTTCTCTGCACGGAGTGCAATAGTTGATGTGTGTTGTGACGGGGGTGGGGATTGTCACCTGCTGTTCCGGAATCGCCATGACGGGCAAAAAGGCCTTGACGGTTGAGCATTTGATCGGTTGATAGGCCAGCGCAAAATGCAGTTCCAAATGCGATGTCTGTTCCGACGTAAACGCTGCCGTATCTGATTCCAGGTCAATTTGCTGAATCGCATGCAGTTCCTGCTGGCAGTAGGCGCATTCGGCGATATGGCTCGAGATGTCATCGGGGACCAGTCCCTTTTTTTTGCTGAGATAATCGTAGTAATAGATCATCGATTTCTGGCATATCGATTTTATTCCAGGCCCGGTCATTTCTTGACTCCTTCCAGTTGTACCAGCATTTTTGTTCCCACCGATAAATACGTATCCACCGTTTGTTTTTTGATATTCATTTTTTTCGCAATCTGACGATGGCTTAACTGTTTGCGGAATTTATGAAGGATCACCTGTCCGATGGTCGGCGGCAGATTCTCTTCGATCTTTTTAAATGCTTCCGCAACCGATTCTATGCTGACTAACTGCTGTAAGGGACTTCTGGATGATTGGGTCCGCCGGGCGATGTCTGCGTACTCATTGTTTTTCTTTTCATGCAATCGGGTGCGGCGTTTGAAATCGATGATGTCATGGACCGCGGCCTGGTATAGGAACCGTCTGACGTTCTTTCTGTTTACGGGCGTCGATCTTGTGGTCAGGGTCAAAAAAAGATTTTGCCACAGATCGCGGGCATCATGGTCGCTTACTTCTTTTTTGAAAACACTCAACAGGAAATCGCCGTGAATCGCAAACATCTCAGCAACGGCTTCGACATTTGATTTCGCTTTTCCGGGATTGATATAGCTGTCTGTCACAATCTTAACCTCATGCTGCCATCGCACTGTCTTATAAAGAGTTAATATAGACATATTTTACACAAAAGTCATAAGTGATTCAAGTTATGATTCGGTATTTTAGAGAAGTTGGCGGTAATAATTTTAAAATTTTCTTCAAAAAAACGAATTTTTCCATCAAAAATCTTCGTTCTCATTCGCTCTTATATATATACGACCTATTTTTTCAACAGAAGCAGGTTTGGAGAGGATTTGATACCATGTTAAACAAGTCGTTTTTGAATAGCGGCGGGTTCATTTGGCCGCCCTGTGCCCCCACGAGCATGCAGACGAGACATTCGAGCGTATTTTTACCTATTCGGCATCCGGATTCTTACGGACGGATCCGGCATCAGGCCTTTGCGGTGGGCTTTTTTGGGTTTCACTATATCCGGGCGACGGTCGAAAATGCCCCCTTGCTCAGGAAAGATTCTCTTCGGCAACTTCAGGGACTTTTGGCGGATCTTCACATTGCCGATGGGGCCGTCAGGAAACTGAATATTTCGGCAAAGCGGTCTTATGCCGATTTCAAAGAGATGATTATCAGGAGAATCTCGCTCGAGCTTGGCGACAATTTCAGTCCTGCCGTGCAGTGGATGGTGGAATTCGGGTTTCATTTAGCATCTGCGCACTCTTTTCTGGTGGCGGCGGAAGAATGCCGAAGCCCTTCTTCGCTCAAAGACGACTTAAATTATTTTGTGTTGCGGTTTCCATCACTGCTCCGGCTGGCCCGAAAATCGGAAGTTTCTGAAACGCTTTTAAAGCCCTTAGTTGAGTCCCTGGATGTTGTCAGACATTGCAAAACCAAGGTTGGCGTGCGTAAGTGCTGTAAATTGACAGGTTTAGTGTTGAGTCAGTTGCTGGTTACCAATACCGCGGTCAAGCTGCTCAATTGAAATCCGGAGATGTCGATGAAAAAAAACTTTAAAAATTCAAATTTTTCCATCGAGATTGCTATGCTCCCATTCGCTCTATATTATAGCGGCCCTCTGTTTTTTCCTTGGTTGGGCAGGGATTTGAGGCACAGGATATCTTTATTATTGCATACGGAATTGCATCTGATGAGTTGTTATCAAGAACAGGAGTTACTACAATGACAGTGGAAAAGCAAGGCGGCGATAATTGCAAATGCCCACATATCGAGTCGTGCAGTCTGATCCAGCAGAATAAAGCCCGGATGCCCAATCTGGTGCAGCGAATCCAGGATTATTACTGCGTCTGGGAGAGTTTGCAATGTGCCCGGCGATGGATATATGACACCTTAGGGCATTCCTTTGTGCCTCCGTTGTTACTACCCAATCAATGGGAATGGGCCAGACAGATTGCCACTGAAACGGAGGATGACGGAAAGTTATCGGAAAATCATTGCGTAAAACCGTTTCCAACGAAAGAATCGGATAAAGAAAACTCCGGGGAAGATTAGAGGAGTTCACTCAGGTGTACTGTTGTATGATCCTTGTGATATCATCTTCGGTGAGTGGTTTTTGAAGGAACTCGGTGAATCCGACTTTGAAAGCGTTTTTTCGGAGCCCCTCGATGGTAATCGCCGTGATGGCGATCAGGGGGGTTGTGTCGTTTTCGTCTTTAAGCCGAGTGGCGACAGCGAAGCCGTCCATTTCCGGGATGTTAATATCGATGATAATCAGGGCATAGTGATTTTCGATGGCTTTTTTCAGGCCTGATTTGCCGTCGAAACAACACTCGCAGACCGCACCGGCACGTTGGAGATAGAGTTGGAGGATACGTTGATAAGCGGGGTCATCCTCAATGACAAGAACTTTCGGTGTTGGGTTGCTCTCATTCTGCATGGTGAAATTATACCACAGGCCAACGGAAGAGGGAAATGTTAAGTTCGTCCGATTTTTACTCCTTAAGGACTTTTTTCTAATATAATGCTTGCAATTTTGGCTTTTTGGCATAGAATGCCGTTTTAATAAGTTGCCCTGTCGCACGGGGTTGCGACGAGAAGAACAGCTTGAGATTCGCAAAAAGCTGTTTTCAGTATTGAAAAGGGGGCTGACAGGTATCGCAGCATGGTCAGCTCATGCCTCCGACAGGGCCCGGTCAATTGGCTTCTCAAAGCCGATTCTGCGACCAGCAGTTAGGTTAAAAGTAAAAATCAAAAAGGCAAAATTGCAGATTCGCCTTCGGCGAGCTTTTAAGGTAATCCGGCCCGAAGGGCCGTCCAACTATTGTAACTTTTGGATTTTAATCTTTGAATTGTACCGTTACCCGGTGGTGTAATTGGCAACACCCGAGTTTTTGGTACTCGTATTCCAGGTTCGAGTCCTGGCCGGGTAGCTTTTTCAAATGATTATTGTACATTGTATATTTATTTAAGTGATTATGAGTGAAAGAGTTGCGATAATTTTAGCGGCGGGTCAAAGCACCCGCATGAACACGAAGCTGCCGAAGGTGCTGCACGAGGTGTGCGGTCGGCCGATGCTGGAATGGGTTATTGAGGCCTGCCGGAGCGCGGGTGTGCAGCGGCATATCGTGGTGGTTGGTTACGGCAAAAACAAGATTGTCGAACGCTATCAAGACACAACGGATGTTGAATTTGTCGAGCAGCCGGAACAAAAGGGCACGGGCCATGCGGTGATGTGCTGCCGGCATCTGCTGGAAGGGTTTGGGGGGCAAACACTGATTCTGTGTGGCGATGCCCCGCTGATTCGCACGGAAACGCTGAAGGTACTGATTGAAAAGCACGAATTGGACAAATCGGCTGTTACGCTGGCTACGGCGGTTATGCCTGAACCCGGCGGGTACGGTCGCATCGTGCGGGACGGCTACGGCAATATCCAGGGCATTGTGGAACATAACGACTGTGATGAAAAGCAGTTAGCGATTACCGAGGTGAATCCGGGGTATTTCTGTTTTCAGACGCCTTATTTACTGGAGGCGCTGGACAAAATCAAGCCCAACAATGTCAAGAATGAGTATTATCTCACGGATGCACTGCACATTTTACTGCATGACGGGCACAAGGCGACTGCGGTTACAGCGGTTGCCGCCGAGGACGCAATGGGTGTCAATAATCGCCAACAGCTTGCTTTGGTCGGCAAGATTATGCAGCAGCGAATCCAACAGCGGCTGATGGCGGGAGGTGTGACGATTGTGGACCCGCCGAACACGTGGATCGATGCCCGTGCCACGATCGGTCAGGACGTTGTCATCGAGCCGTTTACCTGTATCAGCGGGGCGGTCAGGATTGGCGATAACTGCCGCATCGGGCCGTTTGCGTATCTGCATGAAGGTGCGGATTTGGAGCCGGACTCTGTTGTCGGCGTTTTTCAGGAACTGAAACATGCGGAAGGATAAGGATTAAAAAATGCTGAATCATCCGACCATTGTATTTAGCGGCAGCAGCAATCCGGAACTGGCTGAGGCGATTTGCAGTTATCTGAATCTCGAACTTGGCAAAGCGGAAATCTCCTGTTTTCCGGACGGCGAAAAACTGATCCGTCTCGAATCCGACGTGCGGGGTCGAGATGTGTATGTGATTCAATCGACCTGCGCACCGGTTGATGAGAATCTGGTTGAACTGCTGATCTTTTTGGATTGTGTGCGGCGTGCCAGTGCGGCACGTATCACCGCGGTGATCCCGTATTTCGGGTATGCCCGGCAGGACCGTAAGGATGCGGGGCGCGTACCGATTACCGCCAAACTGATGGCCAATATTATCACCTCGGCCGGAGCGGATCGGGTGCTGTCATTGGATCTTCATGCCAAACAGTTGCAGGGATTCTTTGATATCCCGGTTGATCATCTGACGGCGGAGCCGGTTCTCGTAAAATATCTCAAACAAAAAAGAATCCCTGATCTGACTGTGGTTTCGCCTGATGTAGGCAATATGAAAACGGCTTCGCGTTACGCAATAGAACTGAATGCGGAGTTGGCCATCATTCACAAACGCCGGTTGTCGGGCCAAGAGGTCCTTTGTGAGGAGATTATCGGTTCGGTCGAAGGCCGCAATGTGGTGATGGTCGATGACATGATCTCTACGGCGGGAACGATTACCGGTGCGGCCAAAATGGTGAAGGAGCGGGGAGCCAAAAAGATCGTAGTCGGGGCGACCCATGGCGTCTTTGCCGGACCGGCGATTGAACGTCTGGCCAACGCTCCTATTGATGAGGTGTTTGTGACCGACACGATTTCCATGAAAGAGGCGGTCGGCGGTCTGAAAAATCTCAAAGTACTCAGTGTGGCCTCTTTGATCGCTGAGGCGATGCGGCGAATTCACAGCAATGAATCTATCAGTACGATGTTTCAGAAATTCGGACAATTGTAACTTTAAAAACTTAAAAATAAAGAAAGAGGTTTAGGTATGTCAGAAACAGTTGCTTTAAAAGCAAGCGTTCGTGAGCAGGCCGGAACGCGAAATTCTGTGCGATTGCGTGAACAGGGTCAAATTCCCGCTGTCGTTTATGGGCATCAGAAAGAGGCCCTGTCTATCAGTCTGAATGCACATGATTTTATTGAAAACCTGCATCACGGACACCGTCTCTTTGACGTTGATATCGACGGCACAAAAGATACGATGCTGGTAAAAGATCTTCAATATGATTACCTCGGCAAGTCCGTGATTCATGTGGACCTGATGCGTGTGAATCTGAGCGAGCGTGTGACGGTCGAAGTGATGATCGAACTTCGAGGGACCGCGGCCGGTACACACGAGGGCGGCATCGTCGAAGAAATAATGAATTCGATTGAAGTGGAATGTGCCGTACGAGACATTCCGGAAAATATCCAACTGAACATTAAAGATCTGGGGTTGAATGAAGTGATGCACGCCGGCCAGATTGAACTGCCGGAAGGTTTTGTTCTTGTGACGGACCCCGATGCGGTTGTTGTCAGTTGCCACGAAACCAAAGCGCCTGTCGTTGTGGAAGAGGCCGAGGTTGAGGTCGAAGGCGCTGAAGAAGCGGCGGAACCGGAAGTTATCACTGAAAAGAAAGAAACGGAATCTTCTGAGTAAGGTTCTTTGGCAGTGTCATGGAAGCTTAAGCCATGGTGCAGGATTGGACAGATTTGCTCGGGCGTCTGATGGACGCCGGCTCTTTGGAAACGAAAGAGGATGCTTCGATGAAGCTGATTGCCGGTCTCGGAAATCCGGGAAAGGAATACGAGGATACGCGGCATAATGTCGGATTTATGGTTTTGGATGCATTGGCGGAGCGCTTCGGCACGAAAATCCGTCAAAAGAAATTTAATGCCCTTGTTGAAGAGGTTTATGCGGATGGCACCAAGCTGCTGCTTGTCAAGCCGCAGCAGTATATGAACCGCAGCGGGCATGCGATTGCGACGGCGGCAGGGTATTACAAACTTGCCTCGACGGAGATGCTGATTGTTACGGATGATATGGCACTGGATGTGGGACGCATCCGGCTTCGAGCCAAAGGGTCGTCCGGCGGCCACAAGGGTCTCAAAGACATTATGACCCGGCTGGCTTCGGATAATTTTCCGCGACTGCGTGTGGGCATCGGCGACAGCGGACGGATGGATTCGGCCGATTATGTGCTGTCGCGGTTTTCCGCGGACGAGCGGGCGGCGATTGACAAAGCGGTCCAGACCGCAGTTGAGGCGATCCTTTGCTGGCTTCGTGACGGGATTGACATGGCGATGACACGCTACAACACGAAAAATGATGCGGATGGAAATTGAGCGGATTTGAGCGAGCATCCTGACGAGTATAATGTGAACAGGACCGAGAGGTGTCTTCTCTTGGCGGAACAATTAAATAATGAACGGCAAAAACTTAAAACCTAATTGGAGGTATAAACTTGGAAACAGCTTTAAAACGATTGTATGAAGGGATGTTCCTGGTGGATTCCGCTCTGGCGGCACAGGATTGGCAGAAAATCCTTGACGAAGTGCAGCGTATTCTGGATCGCGCCAAGGCCGAAGTCGTTTCACTGAAGAAGTGGGACGAACGGCGGCTTTGCTATGATGTTCAGGGAAAAAGCCGCGGCACCTATATTTTGGCCTATTTCAACTGCGATACGGACAAAGTTAAGGGGATTGAGCGTGATGTGCAGCTTTCCGAGCTGATTACGCGCGTGCTGGTGCTGCGGACCGACAGGATGAGCAAAGAAGATATCGAGAGACCGACACCGCTTGAAGCGGTTCCGGAACCGGAGCAGAGTGACGAGCCGGTTGAAGAGACAAAACCGGCATCTGCTGCTGAAACGGTATCCGAAGAAGCAGCGCCTGCGCCAAAACAGAGTGACGAACCGGTTGGCGAGGCAGAAGTGGTGCCCGTTGTTGAAACAGTATCCGAGGAAGCATCGCCTGAGACCGAAACGGCATCGGAGACGGTTTCAGAGGATTCCGCTGAACCGACTGAGGATAAGTAAGAAACCTGCCGCCGGATAGTCGCGGCGGCCCGACAAGGTGGCTGATCTATCGAAAGGATAGCGAGATGGCAAATCTGAATAAAGTAATGTTGATCGGGAACATGACGCGTGATCCGCAATTGTCGTATCTGCCCAGTCAGACGCCGGTTGTGGAGTTTGGACTCGCAACGACGCGGAAGTACAAGAAGCAGGACGGTTCCCAGGGCGAAGATACGTGTTTTGTGGATTGCCAGATGTTCGGTAAGCGTGCCGAAGTGGTCAATCAGTATTTTAAGAAGGGTGACCCGATTTTTGTGGAGGGTCGCCTGAAGTTTGATTCATGGCAGGCACAAGATGGCGCCAAGCGAAGCAAGCTGCGTGTTTTTGTTGAAAATTTTGAATTTCTCGGCAAGAGCGGCGGCGGGCAGCGATCGAATCCTCAGGCCTCCGATACTCCTCCGGCGCCGACAGATGACGACGTTCCTTATGGCGGCGGTATGGATGATGATATTCCCTTTTAGCTCAAACGGCCCGGTTGGGCCGGATACGATAATGTGGAAATGATGAGATAAGGATAACCTAATAAGCAGGAATGAATATGGCAAGATTTCAACAAAAACAAAAGCAAAATAGCCCTCGAAAGAAAAGACAAAATCTAACGATTCGGGAACAGACACAGTGCCGATTCTGCAGGGACGGCAAATCTTATATTGATTACAAGGATCTGGATACTCTGCAAAAGCTGCTGACCAACCGCGGGAAGATCTTTTCCCGCAAACGCAGCGGTAACTGTGCGGGCTGTCAGCGTAAAGTCAAGACCGCCATTAAGCGTGCCCGTTTTATGGCACTGCTGCCGTACACGAACTAACCGGCTTTCTATAAAGCAGTTAGAGCAGAACAGCGAATTATGTAGAAAAAACATGGAGACAGACTATAATGAAGTTACTGTTACTTGAAGATGTTGAAATGCTGGGTTGGCTTGGCGATGTGGTCGAGGTCAAAGATGGCTATGCCCGTAATTATCTCCTGCCGCAGGGACTGGCGACGGTTCCGACGGAAGCGAATATGCGGTCCCTCGCTGGGGAAAGGGCCCGGCGTGCGGAATCGCGTCAACTTGAGCGTGAGCAGAAGCAGCAACTGGCCTCCAGCATGGAGGATGTTGAAGTTGTCCTTGCGGCCAAGGCCAACGAGTTAGGGCATTTATTTGGCTCCGTGGCTGAGCGTGATATCGCGGAAAACCTGCGACAGCAGGGCTTTGCGGTTCAGGATGCGATGGTGAAGATGCCCGGCGGTCATATTAAGGAAATCGGCGCACATGATGTGACGTTGAAGATCGCCCCTGATCTGAACGTCGTGGTTCGTGTGATCGTCGTATCTCAGGATGAGACCATTGACGCAGTCGAAGAACAGACAAGCACAGAAGAGTAAAGCATGGACCGATGCGGACCTGCAGCAGTTGCTGCAGGACCGGAAAGTTCCGGCTTCGCCGGAAGCTGAGGCGGCGGTATTGGGTTCGATGCTGCTGGATCGGGACTGCATTGGTGATGTGGTGGAGGCCGTTGGTGCGGATTCGTTTTCGCAGACGGAACACCGTATTCTTTTCGATGCGATTTTGTCTTTATACGAAAAACACAAGGACGGCGGGATCGACCTTGTGCTGCTGCGTGATGAACTCAAGAAGCGAAAATCGCTTGAGGCCGTCGGCGGGGTCGATTATCTGGTGCGTGTTGCCGAGTCGGTGCCGTCGGCCGCGAATGTGGCCTATTACGCGAACATCGTCAAAGAAAAGTCGATGCTGCGCGAGTTGGTCCATGCGTGCGGCGAAATTCTGCACGAAGCATGCGAAGAAGCCGGGGATGTGGGAGAAAAGCTGGATACCGCTGAAAAGCGTGTTTTCGAGGTTACCGAGAAGAAAATCCAGGGCACCGCACTTCCCATCAAGGATCTGATTACGCAGGCGTTTGAAAATATTGAGTCCCGTAAGGGCGGGGACGGCGTAACAGGACTGCCGACCGGATTTATGGAATTGGACCAGGTGCTGTGTGGCCTGCAGAAGAGTGAAATGATTATTGTCGCCGGACGCCCCAGCATGGGCAAGACCAGTTTTGCGTTAAATGTTGCAGAAAATATCGGCGCCAATGAGAACCTTCCGGTGGTGATCTTTTCATTAGAAATGAGCAAGCAGCAGCTTGTGGAGCGTTTTTTATGCAGCCGAAGCAAGATTGATTCTCAAGCGGTGCGCAAAGGCATACTTAGTACCGAAGAAATGACGCGCCTGACGGAAACCGGCGGCGAGCTTTTTGAGAAACCCATTTTTATTGATGATACGCCGGGGTTGACCCCGTTGATGATTCGTGCCAAGTGCCGGCGTCTGAAAAGCCAGCATGATATTCAGGCGGTTTTTATCGATTATATGCAGTTGATGAGTTTGGGCGGGCGGGTTGAATCGCGACAGCAGGAGATCAGTACGATCTCTCGCTACTTGAAGGCACTGGCGCGTGAACTGGACGTACCGGTGGTAGTCCTGAGTCAGTTGAATCGTGCCGCGGAAGGCCGGCAAGGGCATCGGCCTTTCATGAGCGATCTTCGTGAAAGCGGATCCATTGAACAGGACGCCGATGTGGTTATCCTTCTGCACCGAGAAGCTTATTACCATCGCGGTGAATCGGAATGGGAAGATGAGAATCCGGATAAAATCAACACCGCTGAGGTGATTGTTGCCAAGCAGCGTAATGGGCCGACGGATACGGTCGAATTGATTTTTGACGGCCGTCTGACGCGTTTTAAGCCGAAATCCCATGAACCTGCACCTTATTGAAATGTAAGAATAAAATCTCATTAGGAGGTAGTATGCGGCAAAATCGGATTCGAATGATCTGCGGGGTTGTTCTTTTGGCAGTGATAGGACTGGCGGGTATTGGGGTCGCCGAGGATGGCTCCCCGGAAGGACTGCCCATTGAGACAATTGATGTCGCGGGCAACATCACGCTGACCCGTGCGGAGGTTCTTTCCGTTGTGCGCATCCGCCCGGGACAGATCTTCAGTACGGCAACGGTTGATGAAGATGTCCGCCGAATTGCAAAGCTGGATGCCGCGGAATCGGCGTATTACAATGCAGCGATTGAAAACGGCAAGGTTGTGCTGACCTATGTCGTCGTTGAGCATAATCTGGTTCGCTCGATTTCTTTTAAGGGCAATGAGAAACTCAAAGATCTTATTTTAACCAAGGAGCTGAGCTTCAAAAAAGGAGATTACCTCGATGTGTTTGCCGCTCGTGCCGGCGCCGACGCGGTCAGGGAAAAATACAAAAAGAAGGGGTATCCATGGGCAGCCGTTCATTTGGATGAAGGCGCCGTGATGTTCGGTCAGGTTGTGTATCTCGTGGAGGAAGGCCCCCACCCCAAGATAGCCAAGGTGTCGTTCGTCGGTAATAGCACATTTTCAGACCGTCAATTACAAAAAACCATAAAAACCAAGAAACGAAAGCTTTTGTTCTTTTCCGTTTATTACGATCCGGATCAGCTTGAAACGGATACCGAGAAACTGCTTGAAGTGTACCAACGAAAGTCCTTTCTGGATGCACACGTTACGAACCAAACCGACTTCAATGCGGACAAAAGCAAAGCGATGGTTACGTTTATCATCGAAGAGGGACCGGCCTATTTTGTCGATTCGATCAATTTCGCCGGCAATCAGTTTTTTACGGCCGAGCAGTTGCAGGCGGAGTTGAAGCTGCGTCCGGACTATTTTTACAGCGAGGCCTGGGCCGACTTTGACGCCAAAAAGATTAAAAGCAAGTATGGCGAGCAGGGGTTTATTGAGACCACAGTTAATGTCAAGCGTCAGTTCCTTCCGGATGCCCGTGTGAGCATCAAGTTTGATATTACGGAGGGAGACCGCTTTCGTATTGGCGAGGTGCTGGTTACCGGCAATACCACCTACCAGGACCGAACCATCCGCCGTGTCATGGATGAACAGGAGTTCACGCCCGGGCAGTGGTACAATGCGGATATTGCCCGCGGCAACGGTGAAGGCGAACTTGAAAAGATCATCAAGCAGTCGGTGGTTGCCGAGTCCGCGACGATTCAGCCGACAGGGGATGCGCCTGATACACGGGATGCCCTGGTGACGGTTACCGAAGGGCAGACAGGGTCGATTATGGTAGGCGCCGGGATCGGCAGTGACGACGGCTTGATCGGGCAGGTTTCTCTGACCCAGCGGAATTTTGACATTACGGATGTGCCGGAAAAGTTCAGTGATATCTTTAATGGGCGGGGCTTTCGCGGGGCCGGACAGGAATTCCGCATCGTCGCCAGTCCCGGTACGGAATACAGTAATTATTTGATCGGTTTTACCGAACCGTATTTATACGACCGGCCGATTTCGCTGAGCGTGTCTGGCTCTTTATATGATCGATACCGTGAAACCTACGACGAAGGGCGGTTGTCCGGCCGAGTGGGCTTGGAAAAACGCTACAGCGACAAATGGCGCAGAGGCATCGCTTTTCGTGCCGAAGATGTGAAAATCTCAGATCTGGATTGGGACGCCCCCCAGGATGTCGTAGATGTCAAGGGAAGCAATATGCTGTTCGGAACTCGTTTTTATATTCGCAAAGACACCACGGACAGCCGTTTCCTTCCAAGCCGGGGATACAATTTTGATTTGGGTTACGAGCAGGTTCTGGGGGACCATACTTTTGGACTCTTAGAAGGGGCCTATCGAAAGTACTTTACACTGAAAGAAGACCTTGACGAGCTTAAAACGACACTTGAAACCAAGATTCATGCCGGAACAACAATTGGCGACGCTCCGACGTTTGAGCGTTATTATCTGGGCGGCATCGGAAGCTGGGCGCTGCGCGGTTTTGAGTATCGTGGTGTCAGCCCTCGCGGCGGACCGAGTGATGAGCCGATCGGCAGCGACTGGGCCGTTGTCGGAAATGCGGAGATCGCTGTTCCATTGGGAAGCGAAACATTTTCATGGCTGTTCTTTACGGATGCAGGCCTGATTGATGACGGCGGCGTGCGTGCTTCCGTAGGAACCGGGATCCAGATCATGATCCCGCAGTTCTTTGGTCCCGTCCCCATGCGGTTTGAACTGGCGGCTCCCTTCATGAAAGATGAGGAAGATGATACACAGGCGTTCAGTTTCTCTGTGGGTGCCTTGTTTTAGTTCTTAGTTCGTAGTTTTTAGTTTTTAGAATTGCAACAACATCTTTAGTTGAAAGAAAGGGTGGATATGCGAAATTCGAAACAGGTATGGATCGTTATCATTATTGCTTTGGTCGTGCTGGGTGCCTATCAGCACGGTAAATTAAACGCTGTTTCGGCGATTGCTCCGGCAAAAATCGGTGTTGTCAATGTGACCAACGTGCTTGAGAATTGCAAAAAGCACAAGCAGTGGCAGGAAAAAATGCAGAAAGAGCAGTCTGAAATGAAAGCCCAGTTTGGTAAAATGGATGATGAATTAAGGGCTCTTGAGGCCAACCTGAAATTGCGTACGCCCGGCAGCGAGGATTATCTGAATCTCCTTAAGGAGTTAACGGAAAAATCAGCCCTGGCGGATGCCAAGAATAAGTTTTATCAGGATAAAGTCACTGCGGAAATGCAGCGGTGGACAGAGGGGCTTTACCAGGAAATGCTGAAAGTTGTCGGCGATATGGCCAAGGAAAAAGGATTGGATATGGTCATTGCTGATGAATTGCTGGATCTGCCCGCACCGACGTTGCGGGATTTTATGCTGACCATCAAAACCAAAAAACTGCTCTATCATAATACGAATTATGATTTGACAGATGAAGTTCTCGCCGCGCTGGATAAAGCGAACTGAAGATGGTATTTCCTATTAGTTTGAATAATATTATTGTAAACGGTAAAAAATGAATCCATGCTGTTAGCTGACGTCGCAACTAAATTACAGGCAAACCTGATTGGTGATGGCCAAAAGGACATTACCGGTGTGAATACGATTCAGGATGCATCGGCCAGTGAGGTATGCTTTCTGGCATCGGAAAAACATGCCAAAAAGCTGCTCGAAAGTTCGGCGGCGGCGGTTCTAACGGATAAACCAATTGCAGACTGTGCGGCGGCGCAATTGGTGGTTGCCAATGTGAACGCGGCCCTGATTACACTATTGGAGTTTTTTGCCCCCAAGTTGACATTACAGCGAGGGGTTCATTCCACAGCCGTTGTGGAACCGACCGCCGAACTGGATCGGACTGTTTCTGTCGGACCGGGCGCCTATGTTGGCCATGCGGTCAAAGTCGGCGCTGACACGGTTATTGGGCCCGGATGCTCCGTCGGAGAAAATACGACAATCGGCTCATGTTGCCGGTTGGACAGTAACGTTGTCATCTATCATGACTGCCGGATTGGAAATTCCTGTATTATTCAATCCAATTCCACGATTGGCGCAACGGGTTTCGGTTATTCATTTATTGACGGTCAGCATCGGCTGATACCACACAACGGCGGAGTTATTCTGGAAGACGGCGTTGAGATTGGCGCCAATTCCTGTGTTGACAGGGCCAAATTCGGCGATACCATCATAGGTGCCGGAACCAAGATTGATAATCTGGTGCAGGTGGCCCACAATGTAAAGATCGGAAAGCTTTGCCTGATGGCCGGCCAGGCGGGTATTGGCGGAAGTGCGGTGGTTGGCAATGGAGTTGTTTTCGCGGGTCGTGCCGGCGTTGTTGATAATAAGTCGGTGGGTGACGGCGCAATTCTTGCTTTAGGTAGTATCGCGACCGAGGATGTTCCGCCGGGAGAAACCGTCTTGGGAATGCCGCCTCAAAATATTAAACGTGAGTTGAAATGTGTTGCTGTTTACCAGCGGCTTCCTGAGATGGCAAAGCAATTTAAAGAGCTTAGCAAGAAAGTTGAAAAACTTGAAGCAGCAAAAGACAATAAAAACTGAAGTACGTCTGTCCGGTCGAGGACTGTTCAGCGGCAAGGACGTGAAGGTCCTGTTTAAGCCCGCTCCGCCGGATGCGGGGATTGTTTTTGTGCGCAAAGATGTGGACCCCCCGGTACAAATCCGGGTGAAGCCGGAAAATATCGTAGAGCGCAACCGCCGAACGGCGCTCGGCAACGGTCAGGTTTATGTTGAGACCTCGGAACATTGTCTGGCGGCCATTGCGGCCCTGGATATTGACAATATTTTTGTAGAATTGGACGCCGAGGAACTGCCGGGCTTTGACGGCAGCAGCGAGGAGTATTTCAATACGCTGAGAAAGTCCGGACTTCAGCTTCAGGATGCTGAGCAGCATCCGATTATTGTGACTGAGTCGATTTGTATTACCGAGGGGGACAAGTCGATCTATGCGCTTCCGTCAAACGGCAACGGGCTTAATATTACCTATGATCTGGATTATACCCAGCATACGGGCATCGGTCGACAAATCTATTCGTGTGATTTGAATGAGGCCGATTATGCTCAAAATCTAGTGCGCGCCCGAACCTTTGTATTGGAGGCCGAAGCCCTTCAGATGCAGGCGATGGGGATCGGCTCCCATTTGGGACCAAAAGATATTCTTGTGATCAACTCAGACGGTCCGATCAAAAACAGCTTTCGTTTTGCCGATGAGTGCGTTCGTCACAAAGTCGTGGACCTGATCGGGGACCTGCGTTTAGCGGGACGTCCTATTGTCGGGCGGGTTGTCGCGTATAGATCCGGGCATGTGCTGAATCAAAAACTGGTGGCCCGCATTGTGGAGTCCCAGCGAAAAGCAGGCCAGAGAGATTTGTTGTCGGGAAAACCGATTTTGGATATCAAACGCATCCAGCGAATTCTTCCCCATCGTTATCCATTTCTGTTGGTGGATAAGGTTGTTGAGATTGAAAAGGACCGGCGGATCAAAGGGATCAAAAATGTCACCTTCAATGAACAATTTTTCCAGGGGCACTTTCCCGGCACGCCGGTCATGCCGGGCGTTCTGATTGTGGAGGCCCTGGCCCAGGTGTCGGGACTGCTGTTTGCGCAAAAGCTGGAGCATACGGGCAAGTTGGCGGTGCTGCTGACGATGGATGGGGTCAAGATTCGTAAATCCGTCATCCCCGGCGATCAGTTGATTCTGATCGCTGAGGCAGATAAAATTCGCAGCCGGGCGGCGAAATGTAATTGCAAGGCGATGGTTGGCAATGATATCGTTGCCGAAGCCCAGCTTAAATTCATGTTGGTCGATGATGAAGTGTAAGAAATAATATTCAATAGCAAAAATAGAATAGAAAATACACATATAAAAGATCAAATATGACAACGGATTCCAAAAAACTGACACAACAATTTAAAAAGCGACTTTACGGCCTTACATTACGGATAATTGAATTTCTGGATAGATTGCCGAATGATAATGTGTCTAAACGAATTGGTGATCAGTTACTGCGAAGTGGAACCAGCATTATTGGTAATTCAACGATAGGTAAACCACTGGTTTTACCAGTGGACTTGTTAAGGTTTGACCCTCGGATTACGTGATAGGGGGTTATAATACTTCTCCTTGGCTTGACGGTTTAGGAATTAGCTAAGGAGA
>Ga0224495_10001129_pt1 | contig 19447 bp, 16 predicted proteins | sample SF_Jul11_sed_USG_FD_168128 | JGI IMG/M metagenome (GOLD analysis project Ga0224495, IMG submission 168128) | Sediment microbial communities from San Francisco Bay, California, United States - SF_Jul11_sed_USGS_4_1 | ecosystem: Environmental > Aquatic > Marine > Sediment | place: USA: California... | reverse complement strand
ATGCGGTGATGGAGGATGGCGTGCAAATGGTCATGCTCAGCGCCAACGACGGCTTGACCGAGAGCGCCGCGGTGGTCTCGCTGCCCGCCTTCTACCTGATAACGCTGATGGATGGAAACAGCAGCCTTGGGCAGATTGGCGACAAATTTTATGACCAGTTCCACGTCAAGGTGCCAGAAAAGGAGATCGACAACCTGGTGGCAAAGCTGGACGAGGCTCTGTTACTGGACAACGAGAAATACCGGGCCCATTGGGAGGCCTCCCTGATGGAATTCAACGCAAGCCCCACCAGGCTGCCCGCCCACGCCGGCAAGAGCTATCCGGCCGATCCCAAAGAGCTGGCCGAGCTGATGGCGCGGATAACAGATGCGCAACCGGCTGGGCATGGCGAGGCGGAATCGGTGATAGTGCCGCATATAGATTTTCGGGTGGGGGCCTCCATGATGGCCCAGGGGTGGAGGGAAATCCCCTCCGGAACCGATGATCTGATAATTATCCTGGGTACGGGGCATTACCTGGCCAATGATTTTTTCTCCTGCATCGACAAGGATTTCGACACTCCTTTGGGCCGGATGAAGGTAGACCGGGATTTTCTCTCCTCCCTGGCCAGGAATTTCGGCGAGGATCTGTTTCAAAATCCCGCCGCCCACAAGGGCGAGCATTCCATCGAGTTCCAGGCCCTTTTCATGGCCAGCCGCGCCAAAACCTCTCCCGGCCAGAAATGCGTTCCCATCCTCCTCTCCTTTCCGGAAAATATATTCGACATTGATCATCCGGTGTTCAACGGCCCCAGGCTGGACCGGTTCATAACCGCCCTGGCAAAGACCGCCGCCGGGTATGGGAAAAAGGTCCGTTATGTGGCCAGCGTCGATTTGGCCCATATCGGCGCCCGGTTCGGCGACGAGGAGCCACTGACCACCGCCCGATTAAAGCAGGTGGAGCAGGAGGATATGGAACTGGTGGATACCTTCACCAAGCTGGATACCAAGGGATTTTTAGAACGGATCACCAGAATCAACCAGAAGAACCGGGTATGCGGTTTTCCCGCGCTGTACCTGCTCTCCCGGCTTACCAAGGCGGGCCATGGGAAAATGCTCAGTTATCGGCAAAACGTGGAGGGAGAGATGGAGAATATGGTCAGCTTCACCACCATGGCTCTGTACGAATAGGGCCTTGCGCGTGGCCACTTGGGCTGGCGGATTTTTGTAGCGGAAGCCGACCAACGCAGACAATAACCTGAAAAGGCCCTTTGCCTCATAACCGGTGAATATGGACCCAAGCGTTTCCCAGGAAGACCGGCGGTGGTTGGCGCGGCAGATCGCCGAATGGGAGAAATCTCCCGCCGTCACGGCCGATCAACTGGCCGAGCTCAAGGCCAGATTCGGGCCGCAACGGCCGCTGACAGAATCCCCCACAAACAGGATCATGAATATCCTTTCGATCATGGGCGCGCTGCTGGTGGGCGCCGGGGTGATCCTGTTCATAGCCTCCAACTGGAAAGCGATTCCGGTTTACCTGCAGCTTGGTGTTGTCTTCGGTGTGATTATCGGGGTCAACCATGCCGGCTTCCGTCTGCGATTCTCCGGCGGACCCTATGCCAGGGTGGGCGCCGGGTTGCTTCTGCTTGGGTCGGCGTTGTTTGGCGCGGGGATATGGCTTGTGGCGCAAATTTACAACATCACCACCATGACCAACACTGGAGTGCTGGTGTGGGCCTTGGGGACCCTGCCTGCGGGTGTAATCCTGGGGCTGGAATCGATAACCGTTTTCTCCAACGCCCTGCTTCTGACATGGGCGCTGATGACCACCTTCAATTTCGGATTACCTAGACACGAGTATTTGCTAATCACCCTTTTCATATATTTTCCGGCCATATACTGGCATAAATCTCCGAAATCTCTTTTCCTGGCCCTGATCGGGCTGGCGGTATGGCTGGGGGCGTCATTGGCGGAAACAGACTCCGATGGTCCGCTATTTTTCCTTTTATACGTATCCTTCGGAGCCCTGATATATTTGGCCGGCCTGTTTCACCTTTATTGGCGGGAAGGAAACGTTTTTTCCTTTTCATATCGCTTTGCCGGAATTCTTTGCCTGTGGATGGCCACCTTCGCCCTGGGCTTTAAGGATATGTCGGTTGATCTGATGTCATTCTCCCATATGCAGTTGGTTCCCGCCTTTTATTGGCGATATTTTATTGCCCTTCTGAGCGGAGCAATGGCTCTGGCTTTTATGACCAATCACCGCGCCAGCAAAGCCGGGGTAAACACCACTACGCTGGAAAGAGCGGAGCTGATGGCGCCGGGCATATTGGTTTTGGCTCCATTCATGGCCCTGGCCAATCCTGGCTTCGTTTTGAACGCGGTCATCTTCAACACCCTGGCCCTGGCGCTGGCGGTGGGAGCGGTTTTCATAGGGTCGATGCGGCGTGAGAATTCTTTTGTGAACCTTGGTTTTTTAATGTTCGCCCTGTTGTTTGTAACCCGTTATTTTGAATGGATGTACGAATACTTTTCCAAATCCCTCTTTTTTATTGTGTCCGGCGTCACTCTGCTTCTGCTGGCCGCCTATCTGGAACGGACGCGAAGGAAAATTATCGAATCCATGAGGGAGGGCCATGAGCAGAAGCTTTAAGTTCCATCTGCTGATCGCGGCCTGGATAGGCGTTCTTTTATTCATGGCCGGATCCAAACAGTACCAGATTGCCACCGGGAAAAAGGTTCTGCTGGAAGTTGTCCCCATCGATCCCCGCCACCCCTTCATGGGGGCGTATGTCCAATTGAACTATGCCATATCCACCGTGGAGGTTGATCCGCTGATCACATATAAAAAGGGGGCGGACCTGTTCGTGACTCTTGTGGAAAAGCAGGGGGTGTGGATGGCGGCCGACGCCTCCCGGCAGAGGCCGGCGGCTGGCGACTTATACATTCGCGGCCTGATGCAGTCTCCCCCATGGACCAATTACCAGATCAAAGCCAGGCTGGATGACTTTGCCGACGTACGACCAACTAGGTGGATCGAGAGCCACCCCAGGGAGGTGGATAAACTCAGAGAAATGGAAGACAATCGCTGGTTGTTCGATGAAGGGGATACGATATATATCCCCCTGGTTCTGGAAAAGACCGGCCAATGGACCAAAAGATACGAGATCTCCAAATCCATGGAAGGCGCGTCGAATTCATTGAGTTGGTATGCCTCTCGGCTAGATAAGGAAGAGACCGCCATCATCTCCGCCCGGGTGGCCTGGATGGATAAGCGGGTCTACTCAACCATCCGTGTAAAGTATGGGATCGAGAAATATTTCGCCACGGAGGAAAAAGCCAAAGAACTGGAGCGCATCCGCAACGATAGGCGCCTTCTGGTGGAGGCCTACGTTTCTGCCAATGGAGGGGTTACCCTGGGGGAGATGATTATCAAACCGAAAAGCGAACCTTGAAGACATACCCGGCCTCGCCGGCGGAAGTCATCGATTTGATTATCCTTCCATTCAAGTCCTGAATCAACTCGATCAAATCAGAAGCCCTTGTAACAAAATCCATTAGATCGATAGATAGCGCCTTCTGCCGCATTCCCTCTCGCAATAAATTTTTTGCTTTATAACAAGGATAAAAATAGCGCTTTACCCAAACGTTTCATTTTGTTATTATTTATAGCGTGTGTATAGGTGGTGAAAATGGCATTTGTGGTGTGTATCGTTACATCACTATATATAACAGCATAATACTGAACGGCAAGTTTTGCGAGAGGAAAAGGGTTTAAGGATGACGCGAAAAATAAAAAAGTCTGGGGTTTCCCGCGCAACTTGCTTTTCGGGCCACCGGCCGGGCGCCAGAGGGTTTACCCTGGTGGAGCTTCTGGTGGTGGTGGCAATAATTGGCATTTTGGCGACTATCGCCATTCCGCAATTTTCCCTCTATCGTTCCAGGGCGTTGTGCGCCAAGGCCCAGTCGGACCTTACCAATCTGGCGCTGGCTCAGGAGGCTTATTTTATCTTCGCCGGAACATATACAAAGGTGGTTCAGAATCCTGATCACACCAGCAACCTGGAGGGTTTCCGATGGAGCAACGGCGTGGTGCTGGTATCCACGCAGGCCTCCAACACCTACTGGCAAGTGGTGACGGATCATGTGGCGTGTCCCTCCGGCCCGTTTACATATGACAGTGACAAGGGCGGCTTGCAGCAGAAATAAGCTCTTTTTACATTCAAGGTCTGGCGCCGCAACTCCCAGATTATTTATCGCTGACGCTCCTTTGCCGGCGTGAGCGCTGGAGTTGACTTGGGTCTATAAGTCATCTATTCTTCTGTAATCCGCAAATTCTATTGAGGAGGTTCCAGCCAACATGACCGCAGAGCAGATTATCAACACCGCTATATACAATGAACAGCTGGCCCAGGAGCACTACACCGCCCTTTCCGGTGTGCTGCAAAAAGGTGGCAATGAAGCTGCGGCCCAGTTTTTCGCCGAGCAAGGAAAACGGGAAAAGGGCCATTTCAACAGCCTCATGAAATATAAAGAGAGGCTCTACCCCCAATCTCATGTGAGCGTGGGTGAAACGGTGAAATGGATAACGGCGGAGATCAACGCCGAATCTGGAACCCAGGCGGGCCTGGCAGATGCGCTGATAGTGGTGGAGATGGCGGAGAAGACTGCGGAGAAATTCTATCGGGACGCTTTGGCGAAAGCGACCGATCCTGAAGCCAGGGAGCTATTCGAAAAACTGGCCAACGACGAAGCCAGGCATTTTCAGATAATGGGCAGAATCAGGGCTATGCTCGAGTCCAAGGGGAAGATCGAACCCGAGGATTTCGCCGATTTGGGCATGGATTGACAGTAGAATCCTCATTACGATCTCCTTCATTGGCGCGGCGCCAGAGGCTCGCTTAATGATTCCTTCGTCGCGGCGGCTGGAGCTGGTTCTTGCTCTGGTTATATTTTCTATCGCCTCTACTATCGCCTTTTATCAGCTTGGGGCCCGTCATTTCTGGTTTGTGGATCACGAGGCCAGTGCCGCCCTGGCCGCCAGGGATATCGACCGCGGCTCTTCCGGCATGGAGGAGTTGCCCCCCTGCCAGGTGGCGTATCCTGCTTTTCCGGCTATGATTGCCGTAATCTTCCATATATCCGGCCATCAGGATGAATACACCGCCCGTCTGTTGCCGGCGGCGCTGAGCCTGGGGTCGCTGTTGGTGACGGGCTTGGCGGCGGCGGCGCTGTATGGCCCCTTGGGTGGCGTTTTCGCCGCTGGTGTTTTATCCACCTCTTTTCTTTTTTCCTATTTCGCCAGGAGCGCTACGCCAGATATGGCGGTCAACTTTTTCTCCTCCCTGGCTTTTTTGGCGTTCGTTCATGGGGTCAAGAGTGGCAAGAGAGGCTGGATATGGCTTTTCTGGCTGATATTGGGATTATGCTTTCACACCGGCGGGGCTGCCGTTGTGGCGGTCCCGCTGGGCGGGTTGATTTTCGCGGCTCACCGGGGGCGCCTGGGGCCCAGGGGCGTGGGTGAGGTGATAGACGCCGTTGGGATTTTCCTTTTTTTGGTGGGCATCTTTCCGGGGCTTGTTCATTTAAGGAATTTTCCGGCGCCGGTTATCCTGGGGGAAGAAGCCGCCAGCCCTGCCGAGGGGATGATTGGGTTCGCGCTGGGAATATTGCTTTTTTTTCCCTGGGTGTTCGCTTTGCCCGCCACAATGCGGGCGCAATTGGCCCAGGGCGATAAGATGGGGATGGCGGTGATGGAGTTTTTGGCTGGAGCCATGGGCACCGGTTTCCTATTGTCGTTAATTGGATTTTTTCATCCGTTGCCGCTGCACACGCCAATGGCGCTGCTGGTGGCCGGATTCATCCTTCATAGCCAGCGGTGGGCATTGGACCCCACGGACACTGAAGGATTGTGGACGGCGCCGCTGATCAGCCACGTAATTATCATTGTACCACTGGTAGTGTTTGTGGGAGTCTCGATTCTACCGGTCTGGAGCCCTGTGGCGCCATTTCCCCCCAGGCTATCGTTCATGGCGCTGCTGGCGGCGGTGTACATCGCTCACAAGAGCATGGGCGGTTTTGCGCAGAGAGGGGAGACATGGGGAATATGGACCGCCGCCATCGCCGCCTCCTTTTCCTTTCTTCTTTATTTTCATGGGGCGATAGCGCCATCGTTGAACCGGTCGATGTCCCACAAGGTTTTTTATCATCAGGCGGCGGATTTCATGGGCGACCTGGCACGGCTCTATTTTTATCGTTTTGACAGCGCCCAGGCCAGGTTCTACCTGGATGTAAAGCCGCAGCTTGCGGTGGATCAGGCGCAGCTGAGCCGGATATTGGACCAGGAGAAGACCGGTGAAGGAGCTTTCTATTTTTTGACCGATGGCCGGGGAAAACCGGACATAGAGAAGGCGATGTTGGGGGCCAGCTTTGCGGCCCCTCAATTCATCGATAGTTATTTCGTACCTCTGACCGCGGCCAGGGAGGAACAGAGGCTTTATATATTGCAGGGCCGCGGTCAAGAAACGCGCCTTGGCGCTCGTCCATAATAATCACACTTCCATAGCCCACATTGCCTGCCGCAAGGCCCTGACAAACAAAGTGTTTAAATTATCCTGGGCAGAAGACGTTTAAACCCTTGCTTTTTGGCGCCGCTGAAAAATAGAATAACCGCTATTCAACTTGGTCGTTGGTCCATCGGTCGTGGTAATGATTACAAATGAGACGTGGGAGTCTTGCAGGCGCGAATTGCGCCGCAAGCTTAATCCGCATAATTACGATTCTTGGATAGCCCCCATATCGTATGTTGGTTTCGATGACGGAACGGTCACATTGTCGGTTCCTTCCATCTTTTTTATAGATTGGATCGAGGAGCATTACAAGGGCCAGATACTGGAGCTTTTTCGCGGTGTGGCAGGCCCCGAGGTGGGCATGAAGCTTGCCGTGCGCCAGGAGATGGTCACCAACGACAACCCATCCCCGGCGCCTGTTGCGCAGAAGTCCGAACCCTCCATCAATGACCTTCTGGAGACATCCGGCCTTAGCGAGAAACACACCTTCAGCAATTTTGTCGTGGGAAAGAGCAATGAGTTCTGCCACGCTTCCTGTGTGGCCGCCTCCACCAACCCTGGCATGCTCTATAATCCGCTTTTCATTTATGGGGGCGTCGGGCTGGGCAAGACCCATCTTCTTCAGGCCATCGGCGCCGAGGCTTTGCGGAAAAATCCCAAGGCCAACGTCATGTACATGACATCGGAGAAGTTCGTCAATTCGCTTATCAACTCCCTGCAGCAGGGCTCCATGGCCAATTTCAGGAAAAAATATAGAAGCCTTGATCTGTTGCTGGTGGATGATATCCAGTTTATAGCCGGCAAGGAGCGGACCCAGGAGGAGTTTTTCCATACCTTCAATTCCCTGTACGAGGCTAAAAAGCAGATCGTTGTTACCTCCGACAAAATCCCGAAGGATATGAAGAACATGGAGGAGCGGCTCAGGTCCCGGTTCGCCTGGGGTTTGATCGCGGATATCCAGCCACCGGAGCTGGAGATAAAAATCGCCATATTAAAGAAGATCGCCATGCGAAACGGCTTCACCCTAAACGAAGAGGTGGCGGCCTATCTGGCTGGGAAGATAAAATCCAACATCAGGGAACTGGAAGGAAGCCTGGCCAGGATAATGGCCTACTCCTCTTTGACCAACCGTGTGATAAATATGGAACTGGCCCAGGAGACGATCCGGGGAATATATGGTGATTCTGTCCGGACGGTAGATATAAAACAGATTCAAAAGGCGGTGGCGGAGTTCTATTCTCTGAAGACCTCGGACCTGAAATCCAAAAACAGGTCGAAGAACGTGGCCCTCCCCCGGCACGTGGCGGTCTATCTTTGCCGCGAATTCACAAGCTCCTCATTTCCGGAGATCGGGAAGAGCTTTGGAGGAAGGGATCACACCACGGTTTTACACGCCGTATCGAAGATCAAGAACGAGATCGAAGTTAACACTCAATTATATAATGAGATAACCGAGATAAAACGGATTTTGGATCTGTAGCGAACCTGTGGACAACCCTTTGGCAATATGACAAGCATGACTGTACCCAAGTACATACGACCTGTTGGCTGTGGATATCATTTTGGTCCTGTGGAAAAAATAACTCCCTTAAGCTACAATAGGTTACTTAAGTTTTACACAGCTTTACACCAGTTACTTACTCCTACTGATTTATTTATATATGGATGAAATAAGTAATTCTTACCAGGCCGGTTCCATAAAGATCCTGGAAGGCCTTGAAGCGGTAAGAAAACGTCCCTCGATGTATATCGGGGACACGACCCTGAAGGGATTGAGCCACCTTGTGTTTGAAGTGGTGGATAATTCCATAGATGAAGCATTGGCTGGACACTGCACCGATGTGGAGGTGGTTATCCATATCGACAATTCCATAACCATAAGCGATAACGGCCGCGGGATCCCCGTGGATATCCACCCGGAAACAAACACCTCGGCGGCGGAAGTGGTTATGACGAAGCTCCACGCCGGCGGCAAGTTCGACAAGAACAGCTATAAGGTGTCTGGAGGCCTGCACGGGGTGGGTATATCTGTGGTGAACGCTCTCTCGTCCTACCTTTATTGCGAGATACGTAGGGATGGGAAGGTATATTCCATATCTTTCAAAAGGGGCGTTCCGGATGGGCCATTGCAGGAGATGGGAGAGGCCACCGGTAGCGGCACAAAGATAACCTTCAAGCCCGATGGCGAGATATTTCCAGAGTTGGAGTTTAATTTCGAGATACTATCCGAAAGGCTTCGCGAGCTTAGCTATCTGAACAAAGGGATAAAAATCCAGATCAATGATGAGCGAAGCGGCAAGGAGCATAAATTCCATTATGAGGGGGGGATAGTCTCCTTTGTGGAGTTTTTGAATAGGAACAAGAATCCGCTTTTCACCCCGCCAATGTATGTGGAAGGTGAGAAGAACGGAATAATGGTGGAACTGGCGATCCTGTACAACGATGGATACAAGGAGGATGTATTCTCCTTCGCCAACAACATCCACACCCGGGAGGGGGGCACGCACCTGGCCGGGTTCCGGTCATCGCTCACCAGGACGATCAATAGTTACGCAGAATCGGCCAACCTGATAAAAAAGGAATCCGCCATCACGGGCGAAGATGTCCGTGAAGGGTTGACGATGGTGTTGAGCGTGAAGCTGCCGGAACCGCAATTTGAGGGGCAGACCAAGACAAAGCTTGGCAACGCCGAAGTGCAGGGGATAGTGGCCCAGCTGGTGAATGAGAAGCTGGGAAGGTTCTTTGAGGAAAACCCGAAGGTTGCCAGAATGATAGTGGGCAAGGCGACGCTGGCGGCCCAGGCCCGGGAAGCGGCCAAACGCGCCAAAGAGCTCACCCGGATGAAGAGTAACATGGAGTCCGCCGTGTTGCCTGGCAAGCTGGTGGCCTGCCAGGAGAAGAACCCGGCCCTGTGCGAGCTGTTCATTGTGGAGGGCCAATCCGCCGGAGGCTCGGCCAAACAGGGGCGAGACAGCGCTATCCAGGCCATACTGCCGCTGAAAGGGAAAATCCTGAATGTGGAGAAGGCGCGTTTTGACAAGATGCTCGCCAGCGAAGAGGTGCGGGCGTTGATCATGTCCCTGGGTTCGGGAATTGGTAAGGATGAATTCGATTTGGGTAAACTGCGCTATCACAAGATAATCCTGATGACGGACGCGGACGTGGATGGATCGCATATCAGGACTCTTTTGTTGACACTCTTTTTCAGGCATATGGAAGAGATCATCGCCAGCGGATACCTTTATATAGCCCAGCCGCCGCTATACAGTGTGCATAAGGGGAAAAGCCAGAATTACATAAAGGATGACAAGGCGCTGGAAGCGTATTTCCTGGAGGTGGGTTTGAAAGGAAAGACGCTGAAGATCGGCGGCGCCAACGGCTCTGGCCGCGAAGAACTGGAAGGGACCGCCCTGCGCAACGTGATAACCAGGATGATAGAGTATAACAACCTGATTGTTAACATGGAGCGGCGAGGGCACCGGGAGGACCTGGTGGAGCGGATGTTGGAGGAAAATATCATGGACAAGGAGTTTTTCCTGGACAGAAGCCGGCTGGAAAGCTTCCTCACCAAATTTGAGGGAAGCGAATATGACATGAAGATTGTCGATGACCAGGAACATGGCGGAATGGCCATAGAATGGAACGACAAGCAAAGGGGCCTTCGCAGAAAGATAAACTGGGACATGGTTCTTTCACCGGAATACCAGATGGCGCATGCGATTTCACGGCAACTGGAGAATTTCGACAAGCCGCCTTTTATGCTGATCCAGAAGGATGAGCAGATAACCTTCGCCAACAAAAGAGAGCTTATCAGCAACATAATAAGCAGCGCCCGGGAAGGGGTGAGTGTGAAGCGATTCAAGGGACTGGGCGAAATGAACGCCGAAGAGCTATGGGAGACCACCATGAACCCGGCCACCAGGACCCTGCAACAGGTAAAGGTAAACGACGCCGTGGAGGCCGACGATATTTTCACGGTGCTGATGGGAGAACAGGTGGATCCGAGGCGGGAGTTCATCCAGACTCACGCTCTGGAGGTAAGAAGGCTGGACGTTTGATCTTGCGCCGGATATTCTTGGTTTGGTTGGCCGTGACGCTGATGGCGCATCCAGGTGCGGCTGCCGGCCAGGATAGTGAGCCACCGAAAACAAAGCTGATAGTGCTCGACCCAGGCCATGGCGGGGTGGATCTGGGAGTCAGAAGCTCCAAAAGCACGCTGGAGAAAAGCGTCACCATGAAGCTGGCCATGGCAATTGCGGCATTGAGCGCCAAATATCCCAGGCTGAGCGTGACGATGACCAGAGAAGGTGATCTGGACCGGGCCTGGCTGCGGCGGCTGGAGTTCGCCAATTCCAAAAAGGCCGATCTTTATATAAGCCTGCACACGGGCGGGGGATTCACCGCCAAAACCCGTCCTATTGAGATATTTATCCCATCCAACAGCCAAAAAAGAGATGATTCCGGCGGGTGGGATTCGCTCAACCAGCCTTTCAAGGCGGCCAACCTGCGTTTGGCCAAACTGATCTCATCCCATATGGCGGCCGCGGCGCCGGATAAAGAGATCAAGATAGTCCAATCGGGGCGCCTGATGCTGGAGGGGCTTGCGATGCCGGCGGTTATCATCGAACCGTGGGATCTTTCAAATCCCCAGGATGAAATCAAGCTGGAGGAGAAGGCAAGCGTGGAGAAGATGGCCAGCTCCATCATGCTGGCTATCGCCTCCTTCATGGGAGTGAAGGAACAGCAGGAGATCCGCGATGAATGATCATGCCAATTTGCTGTCTGAGCATGATCCGGATGAGGCGCCCACCGGACAGTACAATCCGACAGAGACTGGCGGCCATGATGCGGATTCGCCCAGTGAGGCTCCGACGGAGTTTATCGAAAATGACGTTGGAACATTGGTCTTATCCAACCATGGAAACCGTCGTTATATCATGTGGGTGGGTGGGCTCTGCCTCCTGGGTCTTCTTGCTTGGCTGACGCCCGATCCGGGATTCATGGAACGGGGCCCCGCCCAGGACGGGCAAGAGGAGATCAAATCCGACAAACTGCCCGAGGCCCGGCGATTGATTACAGAGCAGATGGTTTTTTATATCCCGGACAGGAACAACATAAACCTGATAAAGGCCTCCAGGCCTGTGAACACACCGGAAGAACTGGAGGAAAAGATACGGATAGTCGTGGAGGAGTTGTTAAAGAGCAAGGATACGGTGAACGAGATATACCCGGAGGGTATGAGCGTGCGAAGTGTTTATGTCTTCAAAAAAACCGCCTTTGTCTCCATCTCCTCCGCCTTCAGAAAGAATTATAACGCCGGCGTTTGGACAGAGATTATGGCTGTGGACGCGATAGTGAACACCATCTGCGGCAACTTCTCCATGATAAAAGAGGTGAAGATTCTGATCGACGACATGGAGGAGGAGATATTTGCGGCCCATGTGGATATAAGCGGAGCTTTGAAGCCAGACATTTTTATGGTGAAAGGGCCGCAGACCCAAAAGCCGGCCACCAGGGAAAAATCCTCCAGCCCCGCAAAGGGCTCAAAAAAGGGCAACGAAATCAAAAGCCCCGGCACGGCGGGCAAAGGCCCAAATAATGGGTGACAACAGGCCTATTGGAATATTCGACTCGGGTATAGGTGGCCTGACAGTTCTGGAAGAGATACACAGGCTGATGCCCGATGAGCGGATATGCTATCTGGGCGATACGGCCCGGGTGCCCTATGGCAGCAAATCCAAGGAAACTGTGTTGCGGTATACCCTGAACAACGTCCGATTCCTGAAAGAAGCCGGGGTGAAAATCGTGGTGGTGGCCTGCAACACCGCATCGGCATATGCCTTGCCGGATCTTGAAGGGCATGATGACCCGCCTGTTATCGGAGTGATAGAGGGGGGGGTGGAAGCCGCCTCCAAAAGCCTCGGGGGCAAAATAGGCGTCATAGGCACCGAGGCCACAATAAAATCCAACGTGTACCAACAGAACCTGGAAAGGCTGCGGCCCGGAGCCCAGGTGAAGGCCAGGGCCTGCCCGATGTTTGTGCCTTTGGTGGAAGAGGGATGGACCGGCAACCAGATAGCCCAGGCAGTGGCGGAGGAATATTTAGCCCAGTTCAAGGGAACAATAGACACCTTGGTTTTAGGCTGCACCCATTACCCATTATTGAAAAAGGTGATCGGCCAGGTGGTGGGAGAGGAAGTGCGGCTGGTGGACTCCGCTCAGGAAACGGCGCTACTTGTAAAAAAGAGGTTAGAGAAGCTCAATCTGCTGTGTGACCCCACGGGCCAGAGACCGGACATCAGGTTCTTTGTGACAGACTCTCCAAAACGCAGCATGGAGGTTGCCCGGAGGATGTTGGGGAATATAGAGATTAATGAAGCTGAATTTGTGGATATCGTTTGAAATCGGAAAAGAGGTTGAATGAGCAGAATTGATGGCCGAAAGAATGGGCAGCTGCGCCCAATAACCATGGAGCTGGGCGCGGCGCCTTATGCCGAGGGATCCGTCATGATCCGCGCCGGAGGGACTTGTGTGCTGTGCGCCGCCACGGTGGAGGATGGGGTGCCCCCATTTCTGCGAAACAAGGGACGGGGATGGGTGACGGCGGAATATTCCATGCTCCCCAGAGCCACACACACCCGCACCGATCGTGAACGCCGCGGCGCCGGTGGCAGAACCATGGAAATCCAGCGGCTATTGGGCAGGAGCATGAGGACAGTGGTGGACACCACCGGGTTGGGAGAGCGAACGGTGATCATAGACTGCGATGTGCTGCAGGCTGACGGAGGGACGAGGACTCTGGCTGTGACCGGCGCCTTTGTGGCTATGTATGACGCCATGCGGAAGATGGTGGAGAAGGGAATGATCGCCCGCAACCCGGTGCGCGAATACGTGGCTGCGGTGAGCGTAGGAATCGTGTCCGGTACGCCCACGCTGGACCTGTGTTATGAGGAAGACAGCCGGGCCGACGTGGATATGAACATCGTGATGACCAGTGAGGGTAAATTCATAGAGGTGCAGGGCACGGCGGAGAAGCAGGCGTTTTCCAAGGATGAATTGGACCGATTGCTGGAGCTGGCCTCGGGGGGGATAATGACGATCATTGATCTCCAAAAATCAACGTTGGAAAAGTAGGGGGAAGAAAGTGGAGCAAGTGAAGACAGACGCCAAATCCGCTTCCATGCCAGGGGACCGAGCATTGCTTTTTGCGGTGAGCGTGTTGAGCCTATTCATAGAGATAATGTTGATACGCCACTTGGGAAGCGAGATACGAATCTTTGCATATTTCAAGAACCTTGCTTTGATCGGCGCGTTTCTGGGGTTGGGATTTGGATATCTGTATAAACCCCGGGTCTCCCCCATGGTGACTGTAATCTGCATGGCCCTCATCGCCCTGGCCACGCACCCATATTCCGGGTTTTCAGGCATTTCAGAGTTTCTGAGCCTGGGAGATTTCAATACGTGGATTCTGGTAAAGATCCAGGCGCCTCTGGTGATCTTGGGGATGCTTCTTCTGACGGTTCTATTTTTCCTGGTGATCATTTCCATGATCCCGTTGGGGCAGGTGTTGGCGGGCGTTTTCGACAGGTCAAGCAACCGGATTCTTGATTATTCAATCAATATAGGCGGGTCGCTGGCCGGGGTCTGGCTATTTTCCTTGGTAAGTTTCATGCGGCTGGATCCCATGGTATGGTATCTGGTTTCCGCCCTGGGGATAATACTGCTTTTAATTAGAAAACCGAAAGAAGCGATGGGCGCCGTGCTTGCGGCCGTTATCATGGTTGTGGGATTGACCGGGCGCCAGGGGATGAGCGAGGAGGTGAAATGGTCGCCTTACCAGAAGATCACTCTGGAGCAGATGGATATTGAGTATAAATACAATGGCGTGGACAAGAGCATAATTATCCGGGCGCTGAACGCAAACAGCGTCATATATCTTTTCATGCTTGATCTAAGCATGCAGTTCCGGCGTGGGCTTCCCGAGTTTTTCAGCGAAAAGTATGACAACTATCTGTACTACGACATCCCGTACCGGCTGCCCCAAAAAATCGACGAGGTGCTGGTGCTCGGTTCCGGAGGTGGCAACGACGTGGCTGCGGCGTTGCGCGCCGGGGCAAAACATGTCACGGCGGTGGAGATAGATCCTGTGATCATCGAGTATGGAAAAAGGCTCCATCCCGAGAAACCATACGATTCGCCCAGGGTGACCATAATCAACAATGATGGGCGTAACTTCATCAGGAACACGGATAAAAAGTTCGATCTGATAATTCTTGGGCTGCTGGACTCCCACACCCTTACTTCCAATTTTTCAAATACCAACCTGGACAGCTTTCTTTATACAAAGCAGAGCATAGGCGAAATGAAAAATCGGCTGAATGACTCCGGCGTTTTGGCCTTATCTTTCCAGGTGGCCTTCCCTTGGATCGGTGGGAAGATATTCCACATGGTGAGGGATCAATTCGGCGAAGATCCGGATATCATTCGATTCCCGTCTGAAGGGTATCGGATAATCACAGGGACAGGAGGGACATATTTCATCGCCACGAAGGATCGGGCCGCTCTGGAAAAAAAGAAAAGCGAAGACCCTATTCTGGGCGGAATTTTCCAGGCCAATAAAAATTTGTTGGGACTGTTCAAATCCATGGATATTCGCCAGCAGACCGATGATTGGCCATACCTGTATGTAAAGGACGCCGCAATCCCCAGGCTGCACCTGCTGGTTTCCTTGGTTTTATTGGTTATCTTTTTAATCATGGCCATCGCCGTGTTTGGAGCGCCTGGAAAGAGCGACCTGCATTTTGCCGGATTGGGCGCCGGATTTCTGCTGATGGAGGTGGCGGTGATTAGCCGGTTCTGCCTATTCTGGGGCGCCACCTGGATCGTCAGCTCCATAGTAATTTCGATGATCCTTGTAGCCATACTGCTGGCCAACAGCATTCATCTTGCCAGGGGAAAGGGTTTCTCCTATCCGGTGCTTTACGCCCTGATCGGTATCTCGCTGGCCGCGGTCTATCTGGCGCCTTTGTCCTCTGGATGGATGATACTGCTATACCTGGCGCCTTTTGTGGCCATCGGGATGCTTTTCGCCAAATCGTTCGACAGCTCCCAAGTGCCATCCAAGGCTTTGGCGTATAACCTGTTCGGGTCTTTGGTGGGAGGAATGTCCGAGAGCCTGAGCTTCATAACGGGAATCAGCGCGTTGATCCTGGTGGGAATCGGGTTTTACGCATTTTCGGCAATCTTCGCCGGGGCAGTGGGCAGAAAGTGAACCTGGGGGCTTAATTGGATATCTGACGCCGGATTTGTCAGGAAAAGAAAAGCTCCTTCTCCACGCAGGCGCAGATGGCGTGTTCTATAGCCAGGTGCAGTTCCTGGATCACGCTGGTCTCCTTTCCGTCGGCGATCAGGCAAAGTCCTGCCAGCTCGGCGGCCTTACCTCCGTTCTTGCCGGTTAACAGGATGGAGTTGTAATCCCTATCATGGCAGTACCGTAGCGCATCGAGGATATTTTCCGATTCCCCAGAGGTGGTGATGGCAAGGAAGACATCTTCCTTCCTCATTTTGGCCATAAGCTGCCTGGAGAAAATCTTGGTGAATCCGTAGTCATTCCCAATGGAGGTGAGGGTGGAGGTGTCCACAGTCAGGGCCTCCGCGGGGATGGGGTGGCGGTCCTGCCCCAGTTTGCAGACAAATTCCGCAGCCAGATGCTGGGCGTCGGCGGCGGACCCTCCATTGCCGGCGATGTATAACCTGCCTCCATTTTGAAAGGAGGATACCAAAAGAGAGACGATTTTATCGAACAGGTCCATCTTTTGCGGTGAGGCAAGGAAGGACTGGAACGCTTCCACAGAAGCGTTCATGCGGTGCGCCAATTTCTCGGAATATTTCATGACTCAGGGAATAAATAGAAGTTAACGAAGCTTACATCAAAGAGGGAATCTGGGCAATATTAATGTTGAATTGGGCGTATCATTGACAATGGCCGAGTGTATCATCTAACTTAACTGTGGAGGTTGGCTTTGTTAAAGAGCCACCTTGAGCTCATGACCAGGTGTGGCGAACTCAGCTTTCCCGGCAAACCAATATTTAGGAGACGATCATGCGTGGCGAATTTGGAGGGTCCAAGGCAAAGACAGGACATTCCGCCTCATCAGGAGGGTCCTCTTCTGGCGGAGGTTTCATCGTAGGGCTCCTGATGTTCATCGCCTCCTTCCCATTGCTTTTCTGGAATGAAGGTTCCGCAGTGAAAGCCGCCAAGGCGCTGGATGAGGGGAAAGGGATCGTGGTCTCCCTGGCCAATGCGAACCCTGAGGCTGGCAACGAGGGGAAACTGGTACATTTCACCGGTATGGCCACAACCGCAGAAACTTTGAAAGACAACTTGACCGGGGTATCGGTCCAGGCGCTGAAGCTTTATCGGAAAGCAGAGATGTATCAGTGGAAGGAAAACAAGGAGGAGAAGAAGGACCGGACAGATTATTACTATGAAAAGGTCTGGTCCGAATCCCACATCAGCTCCGACGGATTTTTCAACAAGTCATACGTAAACCCCGATCAGATGAAAGTGCAAAGCGATACTTTCAAGGCAACAGAAGTGACGGTGGGGGAATTTGCTTTATCCTCCAATTTGATCAATATGATATCGGCCTCAAGTCATTATCCTATTTCAGATGAAATATACAGACAGTTGCCACCAGATGTGCGACGGGATGCTAAGTTGTCTGGCGGTCTTCTATATTATGGTGTCGATCCTGCCAATCCCAGGGTCGGGGATATCCAGGTCCAGTACGTAATATTTACTGAACAACCGGTCAGTGTGGTGGCCAAGCAGCAGAATGGAATGGCGGCCACATATGTGACCAGCAACGGTAGAACGCTGGAACTTCTGTACCCTGGTACACAATCCGCCGAACAGATATTCGCCTCTGAAGAGACTCAACTGGCCATATTCACCTGGCTGCTGCGGGGTGGCGGGATGTTGCTGATGTATATTGGCCTGATGATGTCGATTGGCCAACTGGCCAGGCTCTTTTCATGGATTCCGATTCTTGGCAGCATTGTCGAAAGTGGAGTGGCCATAATGGTCGGGCTGCTTTCCATAGGGCTTTCTTTCCTGGTGATTTCCATTGGGTGGATCTTTTATAGACCCCTGGTGGGTGGCGGGCTGCTCCTGGTTTCCGCGGCGGCCATCTATATAATGATGGCCAGATCAAAAAGTCATTCCCAGAATTCTTTCGATGACGATAGCGCCGTTCCTCCACCACCGCCGCCGATACCCCGGTAAGGCTGTGTGGAGAAAATATTGAAATGGAGCTGAAATATTATTCTGTTGAAGGCTACATAGCGCTCTGATGAAAATGAGAGAAATGCAGGAAGGCGCCATAGAACAGGATGAGACCATCGCCGCCATTTCTACCCCCATGGGCGAGGGAGGGATTGGGATAGTCCGCCTCTCTGGCAGGACGGCGGTGAAGATTCTAATAGAAATATTCAGGGGTACCTCCGGCAAACCAAGAAAGAGGTTCGAATCCCATAAAGTCAACTTCGGCCATATTGTCGACGAGCATGGTAGGAAGATCGATCAGGTGCTGGCCACTGTCATGCTCTCCCCCCTTACTTACACCCGGGAAGATGTGGTGGAAATCTCTTGCCATGGGGGAGGCGCCGTATTAAAGAAAGTGTTGGCCAGGGTATTGGCCGCCGGCGCCAGAATGGCCGATCCTGGCGAGTTTTCCAAACGAGCATACCTAAATGGACGCATCGACCTTATCCAGGCAGAGGCGATAATCGATCTTGTTAAAAGCAAATCCGAAAAAGGATGGCTTACAGCCTTTTCCCAACTGGATGGGAAGCTGAGCCAGGCCCTGTCAGAGCTGGAAAATGGTTTGATAGATATTTTGGCCCAGTTGGAAGCCTCCATAGACTTTCCAGAGGAAGAGATAGAGATCATAAACAACAACCTTCTGACCGAGAAGATGCAAAAACTGAAATACACAATTGAAGTAATAACAAAATCATATGTGGTTGGAAGGGTATATCGGGAGGGAGTGGCGGTGGCTATCGCAGGCCGGCCAAATGTGGGGAAATCGAGCCTGATGAACGCCCTGCTTAATAGAGAGAGGGCTATTGTGACTCCCCACCCCGGTACCACCAGGGATATCATCGAGGAGACTCTGCATCTGGAAGGGATCGCTGTCCGAATAATCGATACCGCCGGGATCAGGAGCGCCCAAGATCCTGCAGAAGCTGAAGGAATCAATCGGGCAATTGCAGCAGCAAAAGATGCAGACATTGTACTAGTTCTTTTTGACGGCTCGGCGGAATTTCTCCAAGAAGACGAGGCAGTGGTCAGCCAGATGCGCTCGGCAGGACTTGGGGACACAAGGATTATTCCGGTAATAAATAAATCAGACCTTGAACAAAAAATTGAGACTTCAAATATTGAAGAACTGATGAAGATTGCTTCGGTGAATATCTCTGCCAAGTCGGGAGCAGGAATTAACCAACTATTGAAGCGAATCAACAATGAGATCGACAAAATGGGTGAGCAGTATACCGAGGGACCTATTTTAACCAGGGAAAGACACCAGGAAAAGCTTATGGAAATTGGCCGGGCCTTAACTTCCGCAATAACAGCGGTTAATAATAATCTGAGTCGGGAGTATATTGCGGCGGATCTTCAGGAGGGAAAAGAGGCCTTGGAAGAGCTGACCGGGAAGGTGGTGGATGATTCAGTGATTGAAAGGATATTTAATGAATTTTGTATCGGCAAATAGATAATATCAGAAATTAGATTAATATCAGCATGAATAATCAATATGATGTGATTGTTATCGGGGGTGGCCATGCCGGATGCGAGGCTTCTTTGGCCTGCGCCAGGATGGGTATGGACACAAT
>Ga0224495_10001128_pt1 | contig 19456 bp, 13 predicted proteins | sample SF_Jul11_sed_USG_FD_168128 | JGI IMG/M metagenome (GOLD analysis project Ga0224495, IMG submission 168128) | Sediment microbial communities from San Francisco Bay, California, United States - SF_Jul11_sed_USGS_4_1 | ecosystem: Environmental > Aquatic > Marine > Sediment | place: USA: California... | reverse complement strand
GCCATACACCAGTGATGCCGTGGTCGGGGTGCTGCCGTCGAGCGTGTAGTAGATCGTCGCCGCTTCATTGGCACTCAGCGTGACGCTTTGCGCCGAGGTGTAGATGCCGCCCGCTACCGAGGCAGTGACTATCGGTGGAGTGGTGTCCAGTAGCGTTAGCGTGGTTGCGGACGATACGGACGGTACCGAGCAGTTGCCCGCCGCATCACATGCAACAACGGTGTAACTGTACAGTGTCGAGGCAGCCAAACCAGAATCGCTGTAGTTCAACACGTTGCCCAGTGTCGCTATCAAGCTACCGCCCCGATAGACTTTATAACCCGTTACGCCGACGTTGTCGGTCGAAACAGACCAGCTCAAGTCGATCTGCGACGCGCTGATTGTTGACGCAGTCAGCAATGCAGGTACCGTAGGTGCCGTGGTATCCGGCGGTACCTGCGTGGTCGCTGAAGCCGGAGCAGACTGCGCCGAGCAGTTTCCTGCCGCATCGCATGCAGCGACCGTGTGGCTGTAGCCGGTTCCGGCAGCCAGCCCGTTATCCGTGTAACTCGCCACGTTGCCCAATGTCGCGACCAGCCCTCCATCGCGATAGACCTTGTAGCCCACCACACCGACGTTATCGGCCGATGGCACCCACCTCAGATATATCTGATAAGTCGTTGGCCCAGTGGCAATCAAACCGGTAGGTACGGTAGGTGCGTTGCCGTCCACTGTGACTGGCAACGTCAAAATAACAGTATGATCGGTTCCTGCTGATATCGCTTCAACGCTATTCAGCCCCGCAGGGATATTTGTCTCTCCGTAAGTATTTGAGCCCCACATCACCAATGTTCCATCATTCTTCACGGCGATAGTGTGATCGCCTCCCGCTGCAATCCCAATCACACCGCTCAACCCTGCAGGCACTGCTGCTTGACCACTGTTGTTGCGCCCCCAGACCACAACGGTGCCATCATTCTTCAAGGCCACAGAGTGATGATTTCCGGCTGTTACCGCTACCACGCCGCTCAATCCCGCAGGCACCGTTGATTGGCCAAAGTTATTCAGCCCCCAGGCAACCACAGTTCCGTTGTTCTTCAAAGCCAGCGAATGCCAGCCACCAGCCACGACAGACACCACACCGGTCAATCCCGCAGGAACCGCCACTTGACTTTGAGCGTTACCACCCCACCCAACAACGGTGCCATCATCCTTCAGTGCCAGCGCGTGGATTAGTCCAGCATCTACTGCAACCACACCAGCCAATCCCGCAGGAACCGCGACTTGACCGTAAGTGTTATCACCCCACCCAACAACGGTGCCATCGTTCTTCAGTGCTAGCGATGAATACCCACCTGCAGCTATCGCTGCGACAACACCCAAACCTGCCGGGACCAAAGACTGTCCATAAGAATTATTTCCCCAAGCAATTACAGTTCCGTCCTGATTCAAAACCAATGTGTGCCATCCTCCAGCTGAAACTGATGCCACACTACTCAATCCCGCAGGCTTGTCTGATTGACCTGAACCGTTAGAGCCCCATGCCACCACCACTCCTGAAAGTAAAGGTGGAGTCGCAGCAGAACCCGGGACTGATAGCAAGGAGCAATTGGACGCTGCATCACAGGCCATCACCGTATAGGTGTAGCTAGTGTTAGCTGTCAGACCGCTGTCAATGAAGAATGTCTCGGATGGATTTCCAATCTGCGCACCATCGCGATAGACCTTGTAGCCTGTCACGCTGACGTTGTCAGTTGAGGCAACCCAGGAAAGTTGGATCTGCGTCGCACTAATTGGAATTGCGCTCAGCCCGCTTGGAACTGTGGGTGCCGTGTTATCAGGAGGAGCCAGCGTGGTAGCCAATACCAGAGTCGATTGGGCCGAGCAGTTGTTCGCCGCATCGCACGCTGCAACGGTATAACGGTAGCTGGTACCGGCAAGGAGTCCCGTATCGCTGTAATTCAACACGTTACCCAGAGTTACGGCCAGCAGACCATCACGATAAAGCTTGTACCCAACTACCCCGACATTATCAGTCGAAGCGAGCCAGGCAAGATCAATCTGCGTCATGCTGACCGGAATTGCGCTCAGACCGCTTGGTACTGAGGGCATCACGGTATCTGCAGTAATCGTGATAACTTGTGACACTTGGGGTGCGGGGTTGTAACTCGCATCACCGGACTGATTGGCTACGATAACACAGGTGCCTGCTGTGATGCCGGTGACGGTATTACCGCTAACGCTACAGATGCTTGGCGTCAGGCTGCTGAACACCACCGGCAGGCCGGAACTCGCCGTGGCGCTGGCAGCAGTTGTTCCTCCAGTGCCAAGTGTCCCCGGAGTGAAGCTGATCGCGCCGATGATCTGGCTCATTTTATTCACATACATAAACAGCGGTTTGGTGTACTGCAGACTGGCTGCATCCGTCACGGTCGCATCAAAGCCATTCAACCCCACCGGAGAAGACACCACCACGGTCGTGTCCATATTACCGACCATGCTGTATGTATTCCCGCTGACATTTTGATAGAACGCATCGATCTGAAAACGCTTCTGCCCCCCTCCGCAAGTCGCCAGGGGTGTACAGGTGAATCCGGAATAGTTGGAGAAATTGGTCAAACCGTAATTCTGGCAAGCAACCACATTTGTAAGCGTGCCCGTAACACAGCCGGTATCCGCCATAATCGGGTTGGTCGGATTAATTACCTGTACAGAACATGAACTGGCCACTACGCATGAGTAGCTGGTAAAGCCGGGGTACAGTGACGGGAGGGCAGACTCGCATTGCGCCTGTGAGGCATACGCACCGCAGGCCGATGTCCCCAGAGCAGTGGTAAGGATCGAGCCACTGGTTAATATCTGCGGCGTGCCGGAGATCACTCCCGAATTGGGATCAATACTTAAACCATTAGGTAAGGTTGAGCTCGACCAGCCATAAGGTACCGTACCACCCGTTGCAGTCAGCGACTGGCTATATGGAGTGCCCAACGTCGCATCTGCTAGTGGTGGCAATGTTGTGATCGTCAGGTCGGAAATAGTCGGCCCACTCAGGCTACCGGTTGTAGGCAGAAAATCCTCGACGATGCCGAACAGCGTCTTGAAGGAATAGCTGTGCGTGCCGGCTGGCAGCGTGGTTGTATAGTAATACTGCTCGCCATTGGCAAAGTTGCCGTCGCGCATCGCCGGGTTGATTGCCGCACTGTCCAGACTCATCGCCGTGCAGGGCAGCGCATCGATGCAGACCTGCATCGATATCGGCGCACCATTGCCAACATGTGAGTAGACGACTTTGTAAGTGACCTGCGTTGTTGCTGTGCCGATGGCGGGCGATACGCCCACCGTGCCATAACCGGCTTCGGCGGAATAACTCAGCGAGGGAATGCCATCGACGCCCAGCCCGCCACCCAGCACGACCACAGGGCTCAGACGATTCACCGTAGTTCCATCGCCCAATTGCCCCCTCATATTACTTCCCCACGCCACCATCGCGCCGTCGGACTTGAGAGCTATGGAATGATAATTACCCGCTGCCACAGCCACAACCCCAGTCAGACCCGGCACCAATGTTGGAGTCAGCCTCTGAGTTATCGTGCCATCTCCTATTTGTCCAAATTGGTTATATCCCCATGCCAGCACCGTACCATCTGATTTGAGCGCAAGGACATGATAATCACCAGCGGCCACAGCCACCACCCCGGTCAGACCCGGAACCAATACTGGAGTCAGGCGTTGCGTAGTCGTGCCGTCGCCCAGTTGGCCATTAGCATTTTTTCCCCATGTCAGCACCGTGCCATCGGATTTGAGTGCCACGGTAAAATCCCAGCCCGTTGACACAGCGCCCACCCCAGAAAGTCCGGGAACTGTGGCTGGGGAAGAACGGTTTGTCGTCGTGCCATCACCCAGTTGACCCAATGAGTTTTGTCCCCAAGCCACCACCGTACCGTCCGACTTGAGCGCAACAGTGTGATTAGCCCCTGCCGCTATCGCTACCACCCCAGAGAGACCAGACACTGTAACTGGTGAAGAGCGGTTTGTCGTTGTGCCGTCACCGAGTTGCCCGCTGGCGTTATATCCCCAAGATACAACCGTACCATCTGATTTGAGAGCTAAGCTATGTATGTTACCAACTGATACTGCCACCACCCCTGAAAGGCCGGGAACATATGCCGGTGTTGTGTAATATGTGGAGGGAGTTTGATAGTTCGACGTTGTGCCATCTCCCCTTTGGCCATATCTATTCCCCCCCCAAGTCAGCACCGTTCCATCGCCTTTAAGTGCTACCGTATAGTTGAAGCCGGCACCGGTTGCCACACTAACCACACCGTTTAATCCAACTACCATAGTCGGACTATAACGATTGCTCAGTGAGCTTTCTGCAAGTTGGTATTGCCCCCACTCCAATACCGTTCCATCGGCTTTGACTGCAGCAGAACTCACTTCACCTGCCTCCACCATCGGCGTAACCGCGTTAGCAAGCGCGGGGATGAACAGACTCAGGATGATGAGCAGACGGAGTGCGAGTGTATGCATGGTGCTACCTCAAGAAAGTTGATCTTTGTTATTGGTTGTTATTTTGTGCTGCCTGCAGGGCAGCTCCCTGTGCCTGACTCTGCAACAACTTTTCCCGAGTATCGCGCCTGCAATCAACAGGCAAGAAATACACTTACAGAAAAAAAGTTATCGGAATATCGCATGTTACGCATCGCCGGTCAAAGGAAAAAACCGTCTCTTTATGCAGGCCGCATAAAGTGCTTATTTTGCAGGGGTGAGCGCAGAGAATTGCCACTCGGAGTATTTGGATTTCCCCTCGAATGCGTTGTCGGCGAGGGCGAATCCGGCGGTCTTGATCGGCGTTTCATCCGAGAGGCTGTACACGGCGATGATGCCGTTGCCCGGCCCGCGCACCACGCCCCAATCCTTGCTGCCGGTGATCGGGTCGAGGTAGAGTTTGCGCAGGTAGCGCACGTTGGTTTGCTGGCGCGGATCCTTGAGCAGGTCTTCAATCCGCTGGGGATATTGTCCGCCCCGCTGGTGGTACTGTTTGATCGCACGACGGAATTCGCCACCGATGAACAGCAGCTCGGCTTCTTTTTCGCGGCGGACTTCGGTGTGCCAGACGGTGCCGGTCAGCGCGAGTCCCACGCCCATGATGGCGACTGCGATGAGGAGCACGATGTAGGTGAAGCCCTGCTGGTTTGCCGGGCGGCTCACCATGCCGAATAGGCGGTGCCGTCCGAGCCGCTGCCGGAGGCACCGCTGTGTATGTCGAACACATTGCCTTTGACACCGGCATCGGGCGAGCTGGTTTGCCAGGTCTGTTCGCTCTCAGTGATCGGATCGACCGGGATCTTGCGCAGGTATTTTTCGCTCACGAGGTCGGACAGGTCGTCGGGATATTTGCCTTTGTCGCCGTAATATTTTTGCAGCGCGTCGCGCATGATGTAGAGGTCTTCCTTGAGGATGGTTTCTTTGGAGCGATCCACGCTGCCAAAATAACGCGGCACGGCGATGCTCAACAGCAGGGCGATGATCGCCATGACCACCAGCAGTTCTATCAAGGTGAAGCCGGATTTATTTTTCATTTACCAGTCCCGATAAGGTATGCCGTTAATGCCGGTACCGTCATTAAGCGTGTAAACATCGAACACATCCTCTCCCTCGCTGGGATCATCCGGCGGACTGTCATAGCTGCGCTTTCCCCAGGTTTCGTCTGGCGACAGTCCGGGGTCGGATGCAAAGGGGTCGCGGGGGATGCGACGCAAAAAATAGATGCGGTTCTTGTCCGGGCTCTTAACATCATCGACGCCTTCGACCAGCAGCTCCAAAGACTTGGGATAACCGGTCGAGTCGATGGTTTTCTGTATGCGACCTTCGTCTACCGCCTGTTTGTAGGCGTCTATCGCGCCGCGGATCTCGCGCAGGCTGCGGCGCAGATCCTGCTCATTGCCGCGCTTGACGGTGAGCTCGGCCAAGGGCATCGCCATGGTGGCCAGCAAGGCCATAATTGCCAGCGTGATCAGCACCTCGATCAGTGTGAAACCGCGTTGCATGGAAATATTCCGGTTCGCCATCATTCACCGAATCTCACTGCATGCTCATGAGGCCCGACCTCGATTCACGGCTGATTGGGCTGCGCAGGCGAAGGCATTCCGGGAGGCATCATCCCGGGTGGCATCATCTCCGGAGGCATCATTCCGGGCTGTCGCATTCCGGGTTGTAACATTTCAGGCTGCGCCGGCATGTTTGCCGGTGATGGAGGAGTGATGCCGCCTATCGGTGTTGCGATCGCCGCACTGCCTGAATACCCTCCGGTTCCCATCCTCGACTGGCTGCCGGAAAGGAATGTTGTCTTGTCCGCGCTGGGCCGGATGATGTTGCGCACCACATGCGGTGTGATCAACAGGACAATTTCTTTCTTGTTCCTGGTATCGCTCTCGCTGGAAAAGAGTCGCCCGAGCAATGGAAAATCTCCCAATCCCGGCACCTTGCTGGCGCTATTGCGATCCTCGTCGCTAATCAAACCTGCCAATATCTGTGTCTCGCCGTCGTGCAGGCGCAATACGGTGTCAGCGTTACGCGTTCCGATCTGATAGGTAAGTGTGTTGCTGCTGTTTTTTCCGCTCACTTCCTTCACGATGTTGCTGACCTCAAGGCCGACCTTGATCCCGACATCACCTTCCAGATAGATGCTGGGCTCGACATCGAGCTTGAGCCCCACCTCGATATAATTGACGGACTCGGAAACAAACCCGCCTCCCGTTGCCGCCGTCGTGGTAATGACCGGCACACGGTCGCCGATGTGGATCTTGGCTTTTTCGTGATTCTTGACCCGGATGCGCGGATTGGCCAACAGGCGGGTGTCACCATCCTGGTGCTGCAGGTTGACCAGTAATGCCGGGTTTGGCAGGTTCAGCGAGACCAGACCAGAACGGTTGCCGGCAAGCTCTTTCAATGTGGCTGTCCCCGGTCCGGCCGCGCCCTTCAACCCGTAGCTGACCTGCCCCGGATAGTTGATGCCCAGATCAAGCAAGTGACTGCTGCCCACCTCCAGTATTTCCACTTCGAGGGTCACTTCCGGCTCAGGCATGTCCTGCATGCCAACCAGCTGTTCGGCCAGGTTCACCGCTTCGGGTGTGTCCCGCATCATCACCAGGTTCAGCTTTTCAACCACGAACACATCAGTAGTCTTGATCATGGTCTTGATCATCGCCGCAACCTGCTTGGAATCTGCATTTTCGAGATAGAAGCTCTTGAACAACATATCCTGGTACTCGCGCTTTTTTTCGGGGGTCGAAAGGTAAATCAGGATCGTATTATCGTTCAGCACCTTCTTCTCAAGGCGGTTGGTGGTAAGCAATATTTCCAGCACTTCATCCAACGTGGTGTTGCGCACCGTGATTGTGGCACGCTGGTCAGAACGGACGTCTCGATCAAGAATGAAATTAATGCCGGAAGACTGGGACAGAATGTCAAAGATCGATTTGATCGGCGCATCGCGGAATTCCAGCGTAACGGGTTTCTTGAACATGGTGTGCAGCAACGGTGTGGATGGCGACTTTTGCGCGGCACTCTGATCTATTGTTTTCAGCAGACTGGCGGCTCCACGATGCCCTGGGTCTTCGCCAAGGATCTCGCTCAGTTTTTCCCGGGCTGCGGCTGGCTTGCCGGACTGGTGTAACGACTCGGCCTGCGTCATCCACTGAGAATGTCGGCGCTCCTGTTCCAGTCCGCTCAGTGCAATTTCGGCACGCTTGTTGCGCATATCTATCTGCAACACATGCCGGTATCTTTTTTCCGATTCGTCAATATCTCCCAAGTCGCGTGCTTCTGCAGCGGCTACCAGAAGCCGGTTAATCACTGCCTCGCGCTGGCTGAAGTAGTAGGTACGATATTCGGGGTTTTTGGGGTACTTGTTTGCAAGTAGCTCCAGCACTGCCAACCCCTCATCCACCCTGCCCTGTTCCATCAGCTGTTTACCCTGCGTAAATTCGGGTGCAGTCGTACTGCAGGACACTACCATCACGGCTATCGCCAACAAGCCTGCCAACTCGAGTGAGTTTGGCACGAACCGGGCTTTACTTGATCTGAGTTGCTGTAGCTTCATTTAACTGTTCCTGCGCTTTCCTGAAAATTTTACCAAACGCTTCCGGTTGCAGCTCCGCGTACCTTTTTATACGTTGCACGAAAGCCGCAAGATCCTTTGGGTAAACCGCAATGGCGTGAGCGAGTTGTTCCAGTGCTTCATCCTGCTCACCGCTGGATGCCAGCAACATTACGTGACGGTATACTACCTCACTATTCGGTGCAAAGCGCATCATCCTGAGATTCAGTTTCAGCTTCTCGGCAGAACTGGCCGAGTCAGGAATGATCATCCCCGGGTTAAACAATTCGGCTAACGGTCTGAACAGCGAGTCCTTCTGCAACTCATGCAAGCCGGACTGCAATTTGCCAATTTCCGTTTGTGTTGCACGATTGCCCCCGTAATACCATTTCTCAAGTATCCGGTAATCCTGCATGACCCCGGCCAGCAAAATGAATGCCGAAACCAACAGCGCCAGCCAACCCCACCCGGCCTTCTTCCATGCGATGGCGGAAAAGCGAAAGTATGCTGTTTCACCCATACCCAGCAGCAAGGCTGCGAGGCCGAGAAATTGTGCGTACCACAGGTTATATTCCAGCATACCGTGCACACCCTGTACGGCAAGGATACATACCAACCACCATTTTTCCGCTGATGCCGGCAAGCTTCCGGCACGCCACACCCAGAGCACCAGGGGAGTCAGGATTGCCAGCATACCGAGCACTCCGGCGGTCGCCAGCAGGTGCAAGATGAAGTTGTGTGCATTGGGGTCTACTGTCGGCACCCCGGGGTTCGGGATATCCGAAAAATGCAAAAAGAATTGCCAGGTAAATTCTCCCCACCCCACACCGAGCAAGGGAGCATCCAAAAACATATGCCACGCCTGCTGCCACAGGAACAGGCGTGCCACCGGCAATGCGCCCAGTGCGGCAATGCGCCCTCCGGCCGTGAACCCTGTCTGGGTGGTCGATGCGATGCCGGCATCCGATCCGACTGCGCTCACGCCGGAGCCCATCATCTCCGGCAAATATGTCAGCGCAAGCATCAGGACAAGATACATTGGCACAGAAAGCCATGCCGCCCCGCGCAGTAATTTGCCAGTCAACATGCTGCTGCGCCAGTACTGGATATGCGCGACGGCAACGAACAGCAATAGATAAACCACGGTGCTGCGCGAACCGGATAGCACCATTCCCAGCAACAGCAATATTCCGCTGGTGATCGCCCATGATCTGGCAATCCGTTGTACGGCAACCAGATATCCAAGACTTACTAGCGCAACCCCCAGATAGCTGGCAAAGTGGTTGGCCTGCCCAAGGTTGCCGTACACTGCTCCGCCTTTATAAAAGGCAATTAACGGGACAAATGCACGATACCAACCGAGGTATTGCATCAGTCCGAACAGTGCGCTAACTACCCCCCCGACCAGCGCGGCCCATGACAGCCAGCGTATCATGACTTCCCAACCCACCTGTTCCCTGAGCACTGCCCCCAACCAGATCATGGCTGCAGTCCACATCAGATAGATTTCAGCCTGCCATACCGTTTCGGGATACGCGACACGCCCTGACAATGCCTGAGATGCCAACACCAATCCCAATAGAAACGGTGCCAAAACGATGCGTGGAATCCGCAGTCCTTCGCGCCATACCCCTGCCTGCACCATGATTGTCATTGCAAGCAATGCCAATCCGAACGAAATCCACTCTGTATAAAAGTCCGGCAGGGGATGGGTGTGATAGGGGTTAAGAAACGGAACCGCCCACAGCAGGGAAATAAAAAACAGGCTGGCTGTTGAAGAGACCGGCAATAGTACCGGTGTGATTTTGTTTCTGTTTTTAGCAGTCTTCTTCCTGGCCATGCTTTATATCGGCAAGTACGATCCAGTTAGTGACACATTCGTCATCAGCACTTTGCAGAATTCTTGCTGTGACATGCCGCGAGGTAACACAGTATTCAATCCCTTCGTCTGCTAATTTGACATGTACAAGGTCAGCGCGACCTTCACATCCAGAAGCCCCCTGGATTCCCTGGACTGCTGGAATGACAGCGCATCAAGCGACAACGAAGGGGTTTCCCTGAGCGCCGACGAAAGGAATCTGCGCATCTGGAAGTAATCTCCCCTGACCGCAAAATTCAGGTGTCTTGCCGACATTCCAGCCTTATCCAGCACTTCATCCCTGTACTCCGCTTCGCGCAAGCTCACATGAGATTACCATCACATTGTCCGGCTTGGGCAACTAAGCCATCTCCCCAAATGCATCACCATGCCCATCCGGACACAACCAGATACAATTTCAAAACTCAAGGACAAGTTGGTGGCGGGTCTGGAATCAGATCCAATGACCCTGTTCCATCGACACCGACGACCAGATCAGGTGCAGGCCGGTAATAGGCATAGCCCAAGCCAAGTTGTCCAAACAGGTTGTATCCCCAAGTCCACACCGTACCGTCCCCTTTCAGGGCCATGGTGAAGTTACCGCCTGCTTCGACCGCAACCAATCCATCCAACCCAGGCACTATAGTCGGCGTCCCTCTATTAGCATTTGTCCCATCGCCCACCTGACCAAACTGATTATCACCCCACGCCATCATCGTACCATCCAGCATCAGTGCAACGGAGTGATAACCTCCACCAGACACCTGGGCCACCCCGGTCAATCCGGGAATCTCCAGCGGCACCAAGCTTTTGGTGCCGACCGATGGAATACCTAGCATATTGTACTGGTCATTCCCCCAAGCCCATACCGTGCCATCAGATTTCAGCGCAAGGCTGTGAGTAACTCCTGCAGCCACTTGGACGACACCGGTTACCGGGACCACAAAGGGAGAACTCCGGCTTGTCGTGGTATTGTCGCCCAGTTGCCCTAACCCGTTAAATCCCCACGCCACCATGGTGCCATCCCCCTTGCGCGCGAGGACATGGCTATCCTTGGATGAGATCTGCACCACACCGGTCAACCCGGTAACTTGAACGGGTGTTGTCCGATTGACCGTGCCGTTACCCAGTTGGCCGTATGCGTTATATCCCCATGTCCATACCGTACCATCCGATTTCAGCGCAACGGAGTGAAACGCCCCGGCTGCCACCTGACTTACCCCGGTCAATCCTGAGACAAAAACCGGAGTGTCCGCATCATTGTATGTTCCATTTCCCAACTGGCCATACTTGTTGTCCCCAAAGGTTTTTACCCTACCATCCGTCAGCAGCACGACGGTATGGTACCAACTTGTTGCTACCTGCAGTATGCCATTCAAATCCGGCACAGCACTCGGGCTGAAATGATCCAGCTTGCTACCGGTGCCATCACCCAACTGGCCCTGCGAGTTTTCTCCCCATGCCTTCACGGTGCCATCCTGCATCAGCGCAACGGAATGATGGTAATTTGCTGCGATGGCACCCACACCGTTCAGCCCCGGTACAGCGACAGGTGCCATGTTGTATACCACGTCATGCCCATCGGCCAGCTTGCCAAAATGACCACTCCCCCATGTCAACACCGCTCCGTCCGATTTCAGCGCAACAGTCGTGTCCCATCCACCGCTCACCTGAATGGCACCTGCAAGTCCGGTAATCTGCGTCGGTATGGACGTACTTGCCTTCGTACCGATGCCTAGCTGACCAAAATTGTTGTAGCCCCATCCACTTACCGTACCATTCGGGAGAATCGCATATGAACTGTAACCTAAACCTGCCCCCACTTTCGCCACATTGGAGAGTCCGGATATCGCAACAGCTGTCGATTGCACCATAGGATTCGTCCCGTTCCCCAACTGCCCATACTGACCATAACCCCACGCCCACACAGTCCCGTCTGCTTTCAAGGCGAGGTTATGCCGATAACCAGAAGCAACCTGCATCACATCCGACAGGCCCTGAACCTGCACTGGGGTCATGCGCTGGATCGTCGTACCATCGCCCAACTGACCATAGAAGTTGTCTCCCCATGCCCACACCGTACCGTCTGATTTCAGAGCGACGGTAAAAAACTCTCCTGCAGTGATTGCTGCCACTCCGGTTAACCCGGAAACCTGAACCGGAGTATTGCGCTGGGTTGTCGTGCCATCGCCCAACTGGCCTTTTTGGTTAGCTCCCCAGGTCCACACCGTACCGTCGGCTTTCAGCGCCACAGAGTGCCAGTACCCGCCAGCCACCGCCATCACGCTGGTCAGGCCAGATATCGTTGCAATCCCGCTACCGTTCGGCACCCCCCCCAGTTGACCAGCGCCGTTGTCGCCCCAACTCCTTACAGTACCGTCCTGCATCAGCGCCAAGGTGTGCTCCCCCCCGCCAGAAACAGCCAAAGTAGTAATTGGCAGCGTCACTGCGACGGGTGTATAGCGATCAACACTGGTTCCATCGCCAAGCTGACCCTTATTATTTCTCCCCCAAGTATAAACATTACCGTCGGAATTCAGCACTACCGAATGAGAAGCACCCTGCGACACTATCGCGTCCACTACCGCGCATGAAGCTGTTGAAAAAAATAGGCCCAACAGAATGGAAATAAAGACTATAAGATTTCGCATGCCCCCCCTTGATGTGTTGTAGTTATTATTGAATTTTTAACGGATTAAACATGCATCGAAATACCCCTGTCAATCCTTTTTTTATTATGTAACAATGGGATATCCACAATGCATATTATTTAGTGATTACCCTCCAGAGAGACCGCATGATAAATGCAATCGCCACCAGAATGAGGGAGAATGCCGTCTTGCGCAGACCGAAATAATATGAACGTGCTAACGCACCATGTACAAGGTCAGCGCGACCTTTACATCCAGAAGCCCCCTGGATTCTCTCGACTGCTGGAAAGACAGCGCGTCAAGCGACAACGAAGGGATTTCCCTGAGCGCCGACGAAAGGAATCTGCGCACCTGGAAGTAATCTCCCCTGACCGCAAAATTCAGGTGTCTTGCCGACATTCCAGCTTTATCCAGCACTTCATCCCTGTACTCCGCTTCGCGCAAACTCACATGGGTTTTGTTCGCAAGTCGATATATGCGCGCAGACAATTCATCCGCAGTTATTTGTGACGGCAGGTGGTTGCGTAACAGGCGCCAGTCACCCGCAGACAGCTCCGCATTGTGCTCGTGTTGCTCGCCAATTAATTGCTGGCGCTGCGCCAGTTGCGTTTGTATCGGGCGTAACGCGGAATCATAAAATGCCAGACTGGCGATCATCACACCTATCCCGATAATACCCGGGGTACCCAACCGTGAAAGGTAACGATTCAGGTTTTCGGAAAGTTGGCTCATTTACCCTCCGGCAGATCAGCCTGAATCACAAAGCGAAGCACTCCCGCATCGTTCTTGCGATGACTCATCAATCGCCAGCCACTCAGGTTACCGTTGCGCTTGAGTTCTTCCAGATAAGCAAGCATGGCATCAGCATGCGGCGCCTCGGCAGTTATCCTGATCACCCTGTTCCGACCTTCGCCTTCCAAAGCCAACAACAGCACCCGACTGTTCGCAGCCTCTTCAACCGCTGCAAACACATCTTCCCATGGCAGGTTGAGTTGATTGAAAGCCGCCTGCGTGATTTTGTCGCGGTCTGGATTTGCCTTTCCTGATTCAGCGCCGTTCTCCTTCAGCACCAATTGCGCATCCAATTCAGCCACCTGGTTTTCCAGATCGCGCTGTATCAACACCAGTGATATTGCGACTAGTGCCGAAAATATCAGCAGTGCAAGACCTGCCGGCCTGGCATCCGAGTTTGCACGCTGAAAGTTAATATCCAGCCTTTTCATCATTGCGATCCCAGCACAGCCATCATGCATTCTGGCCGACTGGCTTCCTTCAGCACATTATCCAGCGGCAGAAGTTCTACACCCTCGAGGGCAGATATACCGTCCAATTCCTTCTTCTCAAGCAACGCCGAAAACCAGACTTTGCTCATTTCATTTCCGGTACGCAATGTCTCTCGTTGCACTACTCTCTGGAAAGTTTCCAGCGGCGTTCCCTCCCACCGCCCGCAACGTACAAATTTCCAGTCACCTTTACCGATTCCTGCATAACAGTATCCATGCGGCTCGACCATGAATATCCCCTCGGGAGACTTGTCATTGAACAGTTTAATCCAGTGGTTAAAGGCGGCAACTGCATGAGGTTGTACGTGATCGAGTTTGAAGCGAGTGGATGAAAAACTGTCCCGTAATTGCGCCAGTAAATCGTGATCAATGGCTGCCGTAAGATACCGCGATTCCCCATCGGCAAGCCTGATCTCCCAGGTTTCCGCCAAGGCACCATAAACCTGTTGATAATCATGCCTGACAAGCGCCAAGCGCTCTTCCATACTGGTTAATTGAGAACTACTTTGAATGACCAGGTAACGCACGAATGCATTGGACAGCACCACCGATACATTGCCGCTTTCCACTGGCATTCCGGGCAGTTCGCGCTGCAGTGCCTCAACTACTGCATGCCAGTCACCTCCCTCTTTGGCCGGACCGACAGGCACGCAACCCTGTGCACGTATATGACGCCCGCGCGACAAGACCACCCATGCAAGCCGGTCTGGCAACAGGGCGATGCACAACCGCTCAGGCCACGAAGGTAACACGATTTATCTCCTGTAATGTGGTTTCGCCCTGCCGCACAGCTTCAATCGCGGCCTCGCGCAGAAAACGTGTCCCACTGGCATGCGCGGCGTCTTTGATACTTCTGACCGGCTGACGGCTGGTAATCATTTCGCGTAATTCATCGGTCATCGTCAGTATCTCCGCAATAACCTTTCTGCCCTTGTATCCTGTCCCGCGGCAGTAACCGCATCCCTGTCCGATGGTAAATGTGAAATCACTAACCGCCTCTGCGTCCAGGCCTGAGTCGCTGAGTAACTTGGCATCGGGTTGATATGGGATCGCGCAATGCGGACAGGTCAGCCTGATCAAACGTTGTGCAAGTACACCATTCAGTGCGGAGACAAAACTGTAAAAGTCGACGTCCATGTACATAAAACGTCCGATGACGTCAAAGACATTGTTGGCGTGTACGGTCGTAAAAACCAGATGGCCTGTCAGCGCGGATTGAACCGCAATGTTTGCGGTCTCCGCATCACGAATTTCACCGACCATTATTTTGTCCGGGTCATGGCGCAAGATGGAGCGCAAGCCCTTTGCGAAATCCAGCCCTTTTTTTTCATTAACCGGAATCTGCAACACACCGGGTAGCTGATATTCGACCGGGTCTTCAATAGTGATAATTTTAGTATCACCCCGGTTGACTTCGGAGATAAGGGCATAAAGCGTGGTGGTCTTGCCGCTACCAGTAGGGCCTGTGGTCAGGAACATGCCATACGGCTCTGCCGCCATGCGCCGTAACAGATCTATTTCGGCTGCGCGAAATCCCAGTGTTTCAAGGCTTAATGTCTGCATCTGGTTCCGCAGTGATTGCTTGTCAAGTATACGCAGAACGACATCTTCGCCGTGGATTCCGGGCATCACGGACACACGAAAATCCACTTCACGATCGCCCTCGCGCGCCTTGAAACGTCCATCCTGCGGTACACGCTTCTCGGTAATATCGAGTTGTGACATGACCTTGATCCTTGATACAGCCTGCTCTGCAATATTCCGGTCCTGCACGTTGCGGTCGGGGATCAGCATGCCGTCAAGACGGAACTTGATTGCCATACCGCCCGGCGTGTTTTCAAGATGGATGTCACTCACACCCTGCTTAAGTGCTTCGCGCAAAGTGCTGCGTACAAGCTTGACCGCCTCGCTGGTTTCTTGCGCCACGGAGCGTAGCGATAGATCCTCCACACCGCTTTCGCTTCCCGAATGCGGCTGCGACACAACCACCTCTGAAAGCTGCATCGACTGCTCGTGTTCGGTGAGAAAAGCGGCTAAGTCGGCACGATGCACCAGTGTCCAGTCAAACTGCGACGTGAATTTTTCATTTGCCCAGCTCTCCAGACTGGCGGCAAAGGGATCATCGAACAACAACAATAATTCGCCCGTGGCCCCTATCGCAAGGACACACGAACGTCTTGCAGCTTCTTCGTATGACAAAATATCGAATGCGGGTTTCAACTCTCGCAGACCCGCCATATCCACCACCGGATAATGAAAAGTGCTGCCCAATTTCAAGGTGAAAATTTCGGGGGATTGATGCAACATTTCTTCCAGCACATCCACGATGCGCTCGCCCCGTTTTTCGGCTTCTTCTCCCGCCCTGGCTATTGCCATGCCATCTATTTCTTTACCCACGGCCTGTTCCATCAATGCACCTCACCGACGAGTTCGAAAACAGGTAAATACATGGCCACTACGATTGCCCCTATCACCAGGCCTATAAATGCCATCAACAATGGCTCAAACAAGCGTGAGAACCACTCTACCCAGCGCGCGATTTCTTCGTCATGAAAGGCCGCAGCACGCTCCATCATTTCCCCCATGTTTCCACCACGCTCGCCGACAGACAGCATCCTCGTCACAACCGGGGTAGTCAACTCTTGTTGCTCCAGAGATTGCGAAACTCCATGTCCCTGACGAATTGAAAGCACAACCTGAGCCAACCGGGGACGCAAATCCGTATGCAACATCCCGGCACTCATCTCAAACGCATCGACCAGCGGAATCCCGCTGCGAAGCAACATACTCGCGGTGCGGTAAAAACGTGTCAGTTGATAAAGTCTCAGGCGTTCTCCAATTCCTGGTATACGCCGAATTCGTTCCATCAATGCTGCACGTATATTTTTCGAGCCGCTTGCATATACCAAACCAGCGACACAGATAACCAGCACCAGCAATACCAGATACCCCTGTCCTTCCAGCAGATTCCCCCAATGCACCAAAATGCGTGAAGGCCATGATAAATCGCTTCCGCGATCTTCGTATATCTGCGCGAATTTCGGTACGACATAGGTCAACAGGAACAGGCTGACCAAACCGCCAACTGTAAAAAGCAGTGAGGGATAAATCAGTGCGTTCAACACCTTTTTCTTCACCTCGTCGAGTTGCTGCTGATATGAAATGTAGCGATATAGTGCCTGGCTCATATCGCCTGTCTTTTCACTTGCACTGATCGTGGCAATGAACAATGCGGGAAATATTTCAGGAAACTGCTCGAGCGCCCTCGAAAAGGTTCGTCCTTCACTGACAGTCTCCAATAGCCTGTCAAGCACCCGCCGGGCATCTCGATTTCGTTCTTTCTCGGACAGGGCACGTAAAGCCTCAAGTAGCGGCAAACCCGAATCCAGCAAGGTACGGAGCTCCTGCCCGAACAACAACAGCGAAAAGTGAAGCCCACTTGATATCTTTATCTGCCAAGGCTTGGCTCGAACCAGCAATACCTCGAAGCCATCACGCCGAGCCTGAGTTGCCGCCTGCATCTCATCAAGCGCCAAGTATTCCAGCGCGACGATTTGTCGCTTGTCACGCATAGCCTTGACTTCGTAGCGACGCACCGCTACTGCCAGCTTGCAATATCAGCCGCCTCGCCTTCGCCGCCAGGCTGCCCGTCCTTACCGTTCGAGTGCAGATCAAAATCGCCATGCGTTCCGGGTGAACGGTAATGATAAGGATTACCCCATGGATCAAGTGGCACTGCTTTACGCAAGTACGGCCCGCCCCATTTACTCTCGTTCGCCGGTCGGGATTGCAGCGCTTCAAGGCCGGACTCACTCGCTGGATAATGCCCGGTATCCAAACGATAATGATCGAGCGCCTTGACCAACGCATCGATCTGGGCGCGCGCCAAGCTGATTTCAGATTTACCAACCTGTGAAAAATATCTTGGGGCCACATAACCAACCAGCAATCCGATAATCGCCACTACCACAAGCAACTCAAGCAATGTAAAACCGCGAGAGACGGGATTTGATAAATGTTTGATGGGCAGTTGCATCTCTACTCCAGTCGTCTTGTATTAACGCCCGATGCGATCATTCCGACCTGCTGGCTGATTTCCGGCACCGCTGGGCGTGCTGTTTCTTCTGCACTCACATCGGAAGCAGGTATCTGCGACTGCCCACCCCCAGCCCCGATGAAAAAAGTCATTATTCTCTGACCAGGCAGGTAGGTCAGCTCAAGCGCATTTTCTCCCATGTGGTCGATACGGTAGGTGCCATTCAGGATGTCTCCTTCCTTTACTCCATGAACCTGACCGTTCTGCGAGAGAAAGACGAGGTTCTGTTCTTCTGACCAGAGCCTGCCGACATATGTATAGGGAAACACAGGAACAGGAGAAGGCACTACTATTTTTTCGACAACCGATTGCTTTGGAGCTGCAGCTTCCAACAGAACGAACGGATTGGACTTCGCTTTTTTCCATGCCTGACGATTTGCCAGCAATTCTAACTGCTCTGGTTTTTGCTGCGTGTTTGATTCCAACCTGAATGAAGAGGATAGATCAGAAGTTTGATGGGCTGGCTGCGGCAATATTGCAACCCGACTTCCCCAGGCAGAAGTCAGCAAAGTGGCACTTGCGCCACACAACATCCAGTATACAGGCCGCATATCCATAATTATTTTCCCAGACATTTCGCTATATATTTCCGCTCCAAATAAACAGGCGTCTCAACAACCTATCTGGCAACCACGAACGCACCGGGCATTGTCATGGAAACCTATAGATACCGAGCATCTTTTCTTACTCAAAAGGATGACGCAGCACGATAGTCTCATCGCGGTCGGGGCCGGTTGAAACCATATCGACAGGTACTTCACATACCTGAGCGATGCGTTCCAGATAATTACGCGCAGCTTTTGGCAAGTCTTCGTATCGGCCTATCCCGACGGTACTCTCACTCCAGCCCGGCATTTCCTCATAGACTGGGACGCAATCGGTCAGCGCATCAGCACCTACAGGCAGGATGTCGCTTTCAATACCATTGATACGGTAGCCCACACACAAGCGCACCGCCTCCATGCCGTCCATCACGTCCAGCTTTGTGATGCACAAACCGGAAACCCCGTTGATCTGTATAGAGCGTTTCAGTGCTGCTGCGTCAAACCAGCCACAACGACGCGCACGACCGGTAGTGGAACCGAACTCGTGGCCGCGCTTGGCCAAACCTTCTCCAATCGGATCACGTTTATCGACAGCATCGTAAAGCTCGGTCGGGAAAGGACCCGCACCAACGCGTGTTGTATATGCCTTGGTAATGCCCAGTACATAATGCAACATCTGCGGGCCAACACCGGCACCGGTACTGGCCGCACCGGCAATGCAATTGCTGGAAGTAACATACGGATACGTACCATGATCAATGTCGAGCAAAGCACCCTGTGCGCCCTCGAACAACAGGCTGTTGCCAGCCTGATTCGCATCGTACAGTGCACGCGGAACATCCATCACTAACGGCTTGATGCGCTCGGCCAGAACTAGCGTATCGTCCAGCGTTTTCTTGAAATCGACCGTGTCTGCGTTAAAGTAGTTCTTCAGCACGAAGTT
>Ga0224495_10001127_pt1 | contig 19462 bp, 17 predicted proteins | sample SF_Jul11_sed_USG_FD_168128 | JGI IMG/M metagenome (GOLD analysis project Ga0224495, IMG submission 168128) | Sediment microbial communities from San Francisco Bay, California, United States - SF_Jul11_sed_USGS_4_1 | ecosystem: Environmental > Aquatic > Marine > Sediment | place: USA: California... | reverse complement strand
CATTTTTATGGACAAATAATATCTAAAAATTAAGTATGACAAAAAAAACTGGCAAGATATCATTTTTAAAAGGAGATTATGTAGTATATCCAATGCATGGCGTTGGTACTATTGTAGAGATCACCACTAAAACTGTATTAAATGAGAAGCAAAAATATTATGTTTTGGAATTAATTAATACAAAAATGCGGGTTATGTTACCCGTTGCAAAAGCAGAAGATATTGGTTTGCGTCATATCATAAAAAAAACTGACGTAACCAAAGTTATGAAGCTTCTTAAAGAAGAATACATAGATCAGGAAGAGGATTGGAAGATAAGATATCAAAATAATCTTATTAAAATAAAATCAGGTTCTATATTGTCTGTCTCTGAAGTATGCAGAAATTTATATAAAAGAGCCCGGGATAAAGAGTTATCTATAATGGAAAGAAAGCTTTATGAATCTGCCTACAGCTTGATAATTAATGAAGTTGCTCTTGCAAAAAATGTTGAAGTGGAAGAAGTAAGCAATTTAATCTCTGAAGTTTTATCGGGATAACAACGTCTTCGATAAAAAGAGTGAGCCGGTTACTCTATCATGGAGGTAGACTATGGCGAATAAACTTTATGTGTTTTTTATATCAATTATTACAGGTTTATTGATTTATTTTAGTAAAAAGGATATAAATGGTATTTTTATTGCAGTAGTGGCTGCTATTGTAATTGGGTCGATACCATTTATTATTGATCGGTTGAAAGATAAAGCAACCAAGCTTTCCTGGATGGCTGCGACATTGGGCTCAATTCTTGCATTGATTGCATTTGGTTTGATTTATCCTTTTTTGCAAAATTTACCGGATTATCTGAATTTTGCAATTATGGGTTTTCTTGTTTCAATTGTAAGTTATTTGTTTTATACATATCAAAAAGTAGGTGGTTTAAAACTTAATCTTTATAACACCGGTGCAAGCGATACGGCAAAACATGAATTACCCAAAGGGATGTCCGGGGAAAGTTTAAAAATACTTGATACCAGTATTGTTATTGATGGTAGAATTATAGATCTGGCCACGACAGGTTTTATTGAAGGACCACTTGTTGTTCCTAATTTTGTTTTAAGAGAAATTCAGTTAATCTCGGATTCAGCGGATCCTATTAAAAGAAACAGGGGAAGAAGAGGGCTTGAAATGTTGAATACACTTCAAAAACGCGATGACCTGGAAGTACGGATATCGTATATTGATTATCAGGATACACGTGAAGTTGACGCAAAGCTCGTAAAACTTGCCATTGAAATGGGTGGAAAATTGATAACTAACGATTTTAACCTAAACAAGGTAGCGGAACTACAAAATGTTGTAGTCTTGAATATTAATAATCTTGCAAATGCCTTAAAACCTGTTGTCTTGCCTGGAGAAGATATGGAAGTACAGGTGGTTAAGGAAGGAAAAGATGAAAATCAGGGGATTGGTTATCTTGATGACGGTACCATGGTTGTAATTGAGAATGCAGGAAAGTTTTTAGGTAAGAAATTGAAAGTTGCAGTAACCAGTGTTATTCAAACAAATGCTGGAAAAATGATATTTACAAAAGTTGCCGCAAAAAGCTGATAAAAATGTATTAATTTTGTTAATGGCTGGCAGTGGTCTGCGTTTTGGCGGATCATTGCCCAAGCAGTTTCAATATCTTTGTAATAAAGAGCCTTTATTTATCACAACACTCGATCGTTTGTTTTCAGGTTTATCTTTATCAAATATTATTCTTGTTGTTCCTTCTGAATACAGAGAAAGCGAATATGTGCAGGCAACCGTTCAGCAATGGAGCCAAAATAATATTTCGTCTAAAGTAAATATTGTATCTGGAGGTGCGAACAGACATGCAAGTTTTTTGTCTGGGGCGAACAAGGCATTTGAGATATTTGGTTCAAATATAAATATTATTGTTCACGATTCCAATAGACCTTTTTTATCAAAAAATTATTTAAATCGTATTGATGAGACTTTGCTCTTGTTGAGCAAGGAGGAACCCTGCTATATTCCGGTGGTTCCGGTGGTAGAATCTGTTTGTATGGTTTCTGATACAAGTGTGACCAAATACTTACCGAGAGAAGATCTTTTTCGCATACAGACACCTCAATTGATATACGGTCCTCTTTTAAAAGAGTTCCTGATATCGTCTCAAAAAGGTAATTTTGAATTTACTGATGAGGGCTCATTTTTTATTTATCATGGTTTACCTGTAAAAACCTATGAAGGAGATATGGAAAATATAAAAATAACATACGGAAGTGATATTTCCCGATGAGTTTTCGAATTGGTACAGGTTTTGATGTACACAGGCTTGAACCGGGTGATGGATTATTTCTTGGTGGTTATTTTATTAAAGAACCCATGAGTTTGATCGGCCATTCTGATGCTGATGTTATATTACACGCTTTAACAGATGCTCTATTAGGTGCACTTGGTGAAAGAGATATTGGTTTTTATTTTTCAGATAAGGAGAGTATAAATTACAGGCGTGATAGCAGAGACTTTGTGACTTTTGCAATCAGTAAGATGGAAGAAAATGGGTATAAAATTGAAAATATTGATGTGGTAGTAATTTGTGAAAAACCCAAAATTAATACCTATTATGCTGAAATTTTAAAATCACTAGCCACCATTTTAAATGTTGACCATTCTCAGATCGGTTTAAAGGGAAAAACAACGGAGAAATTAGGTTTTACAGGTAGAGAAGAGGGTATTGCAGTGCAATGCGTTCTTTTGCTGAGTACAAAATGAAAATTTATTTACACCAATTTACTCCTGATCTGGAACCTGGAATTAACTATCAAGCTCTTGTTGAAATTTTTGAAAAAAACAGCAATGCAGATTTGATTGTTTGCCCGGAACTCTTTTTAACAGGATTTGCCTATGACAAACTTGAAGAATTAGCAACAGAAAATTTGTATCACATAAAAAATATTCAAAAGTTATGCGCAAACAGTAAAACTGCATTTGCGGGAACTTTTTTCTGGAAAGAGGGCAAGCGATATTTTAACAGAGCTTTATTTATAGATGACCAGGGTGATATTTTGACATTTTATGATAAACGCAATCTTATTCCTGCTTTCAAAGAGAATGAGTATTTGACAGCAGGGAAAAAAAAATCCATAATTAAATATAAAGAAGTTTATACCGGAATTGCAATTTGCTATGATCTTCGTTTTCCGGAACTTTTTCGTGAATATGGTAAAAAAGAGACAGATCTTGTAATAGTGATGGCGCAATGGCCTGAATCCAGAATGGAGCATTTAAAAATACTTGCAAGTGCCCGTGCGCTTGAAAATCAATGCTATCTTGTTGTTGTAAATACGGTCGGCATGGTAGGAAAGATCGAGATGGCTGGTCATTCTATGATTGTTTCACCAAGGGGTGAAATTCTTTTAGACCTTCAAAAAAGTAATCGCGGAAAACTTTTTCAAATCCATCTTGCAGAAGTTTTAAAGTTTCGCTCCGAGTTTCCGGTTCTATATCAATACTCAAGGCCCGGGATTTTTAATAAAAAATTTTTTAATCTCTGAATAAAAATACTAAAAAATCATAATTATATTATTAAAACATTATGGCAAATTCCAATAAAGAGATATCTCTCTGGCATATGATTTATCAGGAGAATCAGTTTTCTAATGTTCTTTTGTTTCAAAACAATATTGAAATAATGCGTGCAAGAATAATGTTTCATGAGGCGATAAAACCGCACAAGGTACTTTTTAATTTTACTTTTTTTACAATTGATCAATGGCAGAAAAAAATAATATCCTCATTGATACAATACAAGGATTCTGTAAATAACCCCCTTGTTGAAAAAGTTCTTTTAACGCAACTATTAGAAGAATTTGCTGTAGATGAAAATTCTACCTTTAAAACAATTCCTGGTTTTGCCGCTGAGCTTTACCGGTTCTGGCAATTATATAATTACTTTGGAAAAGATGAAAATATTTTTAATGATGAATATACTATTGATAATGAAATATTTTTCTTGATGAAAAAAATATTTTTTCGCATGGAAAATATTTGTAAAGAAAAAAATATCCACCCAATTTCAAAATTATATCATGAAAAGAGTTTCGATAATGCAAATAAGGATATTAGAAAAATCAAGGTATGGTATTATTTCCCTTCCACGCTGACGGAAATTGATAAAATTAAACTTTCCTTGATTAGAAAAGTTGTTCCTGCCGACTGGAATCTGATATCGCTAGAAGGCTGGTTCAATCGTTCTATATATGAATATCTGCAGAGCTGGAATCCATTTCCAGCTGTAATTGATGTTAATCATGATTTCATAATTAAAAAGGTTGAATCAGATAACCTGGTAGAGAAAAAATTTCAGGAAAATCATTTATTGAAAAAATCTGATTTAATCAAAAAAATAGAAGTTATCAGATGCGAAGGAGCCTTAGCCCAGGCAAGATATTCGGCAGATAAAATCATGGAAATTTTGCATAAAGGAACAGACCCATCGGATATCATGTTGTTATACAGTGACAAGAGAGAACTTCTCATGACTGCGTTTTATTTAAAAAAAAATCAAATTGAAGTGGATTCTCCTGATATTTACCCTTCAACCGGTAGTGGTATTTTATTTACGGTTTATAATTTATTACAACTTGCAAGGCAAATTTTATCAGGAGGTTGTGTAAGTATTAAAGAGTTTACCGGACTGTTGCAAAATCATTATTTTCGAAGAGCAACAAAATATGATGAAAAAATTGACCTTTTGCAAAGATGGTTAAAAAAAGATTATATCGGGTTTGAGCAGATTCCGGTTGATGACTTTTTAAGATATTTGCATAACTTTTTTAACGTTAAAGCTGGTAATCAAGATCATTTAAAGTTACTAAAAGAAATAATTGAGTTTTCTACAGGGTGTACTATGATTAGTACCTATACTGGTTTTAGTCAAAAGGCTGAAAATTTATTAAATCATATTTTTTCGGAAGAAATTGATTATACAGATGCTGAACAACGGGAGATCAAACAGATAAATACACTTTTTTCTTTTATTTCCGGGTGTGACAGTTATTCAAATCAATGTTCTTTGGATACCTGGCTAGGTCATATGGCCAGTGAGCTGCAAATTATAATGGATCGAAGTGTTATAAAACCCGATAGTTTCATTGAAAATGAAGCGGGACAAAAAGAGCGTCGTTTAACAGTTTACGCCAGAGATATACAAGAGGGTATTCATCTTCCGGTTTCTTACCTGGTTGTTACGGGTTTAACATCAGAAAAATTTCCCGTTCACTTTTCGGGTAGTTATTTATTAACTAATGAAGAGATTGCCCGAAAATACCATTTTCACCTGAATTATGCTGAGCAGATAAAGCGGTTTGAAACTTCTCTTGGTCTGGTAAAATCAGGAGTTTTTTTGGCATTTTCTCTTGATTCAGATCCTTCACCTTCAGAAATTATTTTTGAAATATTTAAAAAAAAAGGTAATGAACAAAATGGCGATAAAGATGAAATATTGAAAAATATTCCTGTATACAGTGAAAAAGAAAGCGCTTTAAAAGCAGCCTACCCTGTTGATTTAATAGATGATCATATATTAAATATTTTGAAAACCAAAACAACGGGGGGGGATGATAGTAATAAATATAATTTTTTTTTGGGTTTGATTAATACAAATAATAAAAATTATTTTGCTCAATCATCATCGGGAATAGAGAAGGTTGCGCAATGTCCGCAGTCGTATCTTTTTTCCAGAATTTTCAAAATGGAAAGTAATGAGAATAAACATGAAAATTTGTATTATAATAACAAGGATAAAGGAATAATTTTTCATGAAGCAGCATCCGCTCTGATGAATCATTTTATTAAAAATTTTTATAAAATAGATTTCTACACTCTTGTGCAGAACAACCATTTTTCTGATAAATTAATTGAAGATAGTATTATTGACTTTGTTCAAAAAGTTCAAAATATTTATAAAGGCAATTTAAATCTGTTATTAGATAGTTCTCTTCTGGAAATTAAAAAAGTATTTATTTCCTGGTTTTCAAATTTTAGAAAAAATTGTGAAAAACAAAAAGATGAATTTACCTATAATTACCCGGTAAAAACAGAATTTTATTTTGAAAATCTGAAATTCAGCAACTATACTTTGAAGGGTCTCATTGATCGGGTAGATTATTCAAAGAAAGATAATCTTGTAACTGTAATGGATTATAAAACAGGTAAATCATGGAACAACACTGCAATGGCAGATAAAATCGAGCAAATGAGTGCTATTCAGATTATAATTTATATGAAAGCTGTTTGTTCAAACCAGAATTTGTTTGATATTCCCTGGAATAAAGAGACAAAAATTCAGGGAGTATATCTTTTTCCTATGGAAGATAATCCTAAAAAACAACATATGTTTGTTTCTGAAAATGACAGGGTACAATTTAGTGTGGAAGAGTCGTTGAATATTGAATCAACATTTCACCTAAATGATAAACTGGATTATTTATTCGATCTACAAAAAAAGGGATTTTACTTTGCGGCTGGGCATAAAAAAAATAACAATTTTTCAGAAGAATGGATTGAACCTTGCAGCTATTGTGAATATAGAAAAATTTGTGATGCGACCCCATTTTTTGCAATGAGTAAAAGAATGGAAAACATCAGCAGTATGCAGATATATAAAAAATTATTTATGAAATAAATGTTGCCAGTGGATCTGTTTTTAAAATTTAGTAAATTGTTAGGTATCTTTTTAGATTTCTAACAAAGGAGTAAAAAATGAAAAAATTGTTATTGGTTGCTGCGATATTGTCTATGGTTGCTGTTAACTGTGGTTCAGCAGAAAAAAAAGATGCTCCGGTTGTTTCAGCACCATCAGGTGATACCGTTGTAAATGAAATAAATCAAAAGCTTCTGGCCTTAACCGCATCAGATTTTGCAAAAGGAAGTAAAACATTAACTACAGCCCAATATGATAGCTGGAAAAAAAATAACCTTTCTGTTTTAAAAGAAATTGCTAAAAATTTACCTAAAGGTTACGTTTTAACTATTACAGGTCATACTTGTATACTTGGTTCGGAAACTGTAAACGGGTCACTTTCTATCGAAAGAGCAAAGTTTATGAAATCCAAACTTTCAAATGAAGGAATAAACACAAAGGGTGTTAAAACCGCAGGTAAAAGTGCAACAGAATTGCTTTCTGGCGAAGCTTCAGACTCAAGCAAAAACAGAAGAGTTGTTTTCAGCATTACAGCAGAATAACTTTCTGATAATTCTATTCTAAAAAAAGCCGGTTTTACCGGCTTTTTTTTAATTAAATGATTTAATTACCCTGGTTGTTCCTAATGGTTGAATAGCTCTAGTGTTGCCATTGTAAAAGGTCTGAAAGGACGTTAGCAAAGCATCTGGAATGGTCACAGAGGTTGTTACTATAATCCATTCATCAACATTTTCAACACAGGGTGGCATCTCCATAGATCCTTGATAGCTGTAATATCCGAGTGTTCCGGCATGCCCCTGGGCAGTTGAGATATCATCGAGCATCGCCTTGGGATCAGCCTGTACAAAGTCAGCTGGAGCAACCCCCGGTGTTATTGCAGTACCAATTGCACTGCCCGTAAGATCGGTTGTAATTCTGGTTAAAAGCGACTCCATATTCAATGAAGTAGTTGAGGGGATCCCGGTCGTTGTCTGAAAGGCAGCTGTATCATTGGTTACAGAGTTCATTAAAATGGCAACAATGGCAAGTCGGGGAGCGCCCGATACCGGATCTGTGAACTGGTGTACCAGATGCATCTCCATATCAAATATCTGCCCATTGATCGTATGTTCTGCTGGAGTATGAAAATGATAATTCAGCAGAGAGAATGAGTTCGTTCCTGAAATTACACCACGTGTATTGTTGGTTGGTACCGCTATAATAGAAGAGTTGGCTGGCAGAGATAAATCTTCAGCCATCAAAGTGTGTCCATTGTTGATAAAACTCCAGACTTTTATAGTCGCAGAAGCATAGGCATAGGCGAGTGCAGAGGCCCCCGAAGCTGTTACATTTACCGGCACCACAGGCGTTCCATATGCTGTATTAACAATATCGACAGGTGATTGCTCTACTCCTCCACATTGGGGGTAGTTTGTAGCCCAGGCAGCCTGGTCTGTATAATTCCAGGGGAGGTTTGCTGTTGCAGTAGTTACAGGAGTCCCTGGTCCGCATTGATAAGAGAGCAACGATATTAAAAAAAAGAAAAAAGTAATTATTTTATAATAGTATATCATAAAACAGGTTTTATAATATCTGTTTAACAAGTAAAGAAAAAAATGGCCGCCTTTAAACGCTACAGAGAGAACCCGATTGCGACTCTCAGGTAGCTTTGTTACGCGCAGGTTCTACATAGAAAATATCTGGTTAGCCCCCAAAGCTGAACCTGAAAAATTTAATGAATAATCGCTATAATGATTTGAGTTGAATAAAATATTTATAAAATTATTAATTTTGATGTAACCATGAAAAAATACATTGTTCGAAATGAAAACAGGTGTGGAATATTTTCCTTCCACACCTGTTATTAAATCATGCTATACAGAATAAAAAACATTTAATACTCTATATACCTTCTTTTTACTAACCTATATAAATAACTTTTGCAATAATTTTAAAATTAATATTTATAGTTATCAAGGGTTGAGTGTAAACGTTCTGGTACCCTGTGGTTGTGCTGGTCTTGCGTTATTTGAATAGACAGCTAAAAAGTTTTGCAGAGTTGCATCAGCAATCTTTACAGGTGTATTAATAACCAGCCACTCATCTACTGCCTCAGTACAAGGAGGAGTAGTTAAAGAACCCTGGTAGTTGAAATGACCAAGTGTTGTTGTATTAGCTTGAGCCATAGCAATGTCAGTCAGAATCTGGCTTGGATCTGCCAGGGTTGCGCTTGTAGCTGGTACAACGGCATCAATAGCTGCACCTGTTAAATCGGTAAGTATCTGATCTACAACATTGGTTAAGGAAGAATTGTTTCCAATTCCCGGGATCGAAATCAAATTGGTTGCAGCATCAGCTGCATTGGGTGTAGTGTCAGAATTTATCAATATACCGATTACAGCATAATGATCAGTATTGTCTGTTGTATTGGTATATTTGTGCACAAAATGCAACTCCATATCAAATGCATTTCCATTTACAGTATGTTCACTCGGCGCATGAAAATGGTATTGCTGCAGATTATAGGTGATCGTTGCACCGCAGGTTGTGCATCGGCTTGAGTTGTTGGGGGCACTGATCGAGTAACCTGTCGATGTTACATCAGAGGGGGTAGCTTGAAGCGTATGACCGTTGTTTTTATAGCTCCATGAAGGCATCGTGCCTGTATAACCGGCAAATGTTAATGTGGATGCTACACCTGGGGTAAGGTTGTTATTTGCAGTTAAAGTATTATCAAAGTCAACCGGTGACTGTTCTGTACCACCACATGTAGGGAATTCGGTTGACCATATTGCCGGGTTGGTGTAATTCCAATGACCTGCTGCTGTATGGCTTGTGGCAACGGGGTCTTTTGCGCACTGGGTTACAACCAATGCAGATAACACTGCTGTTATCATGATCTGGGCAATAATGCCTAATTTTTTGTTTTTCATTTAATCCTTTCTCCTTGAGTTTGTTGTTTTAATGTAGTGATCAAGATGCGCAAATCAGGTCATCATTTTTTTCTATCTTGTATTTTTTTTAAATAGATTATGTATGATATTTTTCAGTAGCATGATGATTCAATACGTTTCCAAAAAATGAACATAAATAGGTTCGTCAACTTTAAATATAAAAATAAAACAAGATTATTCTTTTAGAAAGTGTTTCGTTATTAAAATATTCAATGGGGTGGCGCAGGCCGTTTGCGGCCGAAGGCAGGGGCATTGAATAAATCGAAGCGCTGCCATTTTTTCAACACGCCCCTTTATTTTATAAAGAAGGTATGATAGGTAAAAAAGCAGGTATGCCGAGTGTGCCGGTTGTTGCAAAGTTGGTATAATTAAATAGATAAATTCCATCAGCTGCCACCACATATGCTATTCCATTAAAAAGTATAAGATCATGTGGGTTCATAGAGGCATAATTGTCAGCCATAGCAAGGGTGACATTGTTGGTTGTAAATGTGGCGTTGTATACTTTCAAGCCGCTGGTTCCATCGCAGATAAAGAGCAAATTCTGTGTTGCATCAAAAGCCAGACCATGCGGGTCATTCATGGGTAGCGTTGAAACAAGAGCGGGGGTATAAAGATTGGTCACATTAATAATCTGCAGTTCGTTTATGTTTCCGCCGCATGGCCCAAAGTTGTTGTTGATTGTTACGAAAGCATAATTATTAGCAACTACAACGGGGTCGCAGCCTCTGAAGTGGGTAAACAGGCTTTGCTGAACGGGTGTTGCCGTACTGGTTATATCATAAATGTACAAACCTGTTTGTGAGCCAATAAAAAGCGTGGTATTGTTATAAATAAAGAGCGTTTCAATATTCCATCCGGCGTAAAGAACAGAAGAGAGCACAGGATTGGTATCTGTAGAGATATTGATTATGTTTATGGAGGTGTTATTTAATGCATATAAATAGAGCAGATCGGGTGTAATAATAAAGCGGGCAAGTGAACCACCTGTTCCGCTGCTGCCAGCGGTAGTGTTTGCCATGACCGCAACCCCCCTGTCGGATTGCTGCTGCGCACAATCAAAGTTGTTATTATTTGCAATTTGTTCACTGTAGGCATAGGCCCAGTTGATAACAATGCCCATGGTTTCATCAATAGCTTCGTAACGACCGCTGCCGGTCATAAAGTTATCTGCAAAGTTATAGGGGTAAGGAAAAAGATCTTGTAAACGGGCGACTTCGGGTGGTGCAGTATTTGCGGTTAAATTTGTGGCCAGGTTGGTAATATCAAGGGCGACAAGATCGACGAAACTGTCGGCATAAAGGGTGTTATTTTTTATGGCGATATCTACGTTTCCTGGTATGTTTATAAATCCTTTGTTAACGGGCGCTGCGGGGTTGGTGGTGTCAATTATGTGAACCCCTTTGTTGATTTCGTTTACGAAAAGATAATTATTAAAAAGATAAATTTTACCGACATGTGAAACATCCCTTGCCGGTTGAAGGGCAATCGCGTTTCGAAGCTCTGCATAGGTCATATAGACAGGGGCAAAAACGCTTTGTTCCATTTGCCGGGCGCTGGAACAAACATAACCAGTAAAAAGAGCAAAAATAAACAGATTTCCCTTTGAAAAAAGAAAGGTAAATACTTGTTTCATTATCTTTTTCATATGTTTAATTTATAACTGTTTTTTAAAAAAGTCTTGAATTTGTTAACATATTAAGAACCTTTAAAATGTCAATAAAATTATATTGTGGGTATATGAAGTTTGATATTATAGATTATTTTTTCTGTTTGATATTTTTGCGAATCAAGATTTATTATAGGGATACTCTGGGATAAGCAGAATATTCTACCAAACGATTATTCCCAAGGTTACAATAACTGATAAGGTTGATAATGAAGCTATAGAGGCATGTGTTAAATACATTTTAGATATCTGCTGGCTGGTAAAGGTTCCTTTTTTTCTTTTGTTGGCTAAGTCAGCTGCTAGAATGCCTGCTGTTGAAAATCCAATCGTTGCCAGTGAAGAAAGTGACGCATGCAGGTATCTTTTTGTTTTTCCTTTTTCTTCGTTTTTTAATTTGTATAAATTGTATATTCCCAATCCACTGTTAGTCAAAGAAAGTGCTATCGTTGTTGCCGCTAGTCCGCGATGGATATTGGCAAATTCTCTGGAAACAATTTGACCATTTTGATACTTTCCTCTGGTAATTCCCCCCATTATGGCTGTGGAAATACTTGAAAATAATATAGTGGTTCCGACAATACCATGAATTTTTCCTGGGGTAGATATTTTCTCCCTTTTAATTGTTATTTCTTGATTTGCTGATTCGGGTAGTGGTCGATTTTCGACAGGTTTATTTTCTTGTCCAAGTATCATATGCGAAGATGTAATTAATGCAATAAAAGCAAATTTCTGAATTTTATTCATAGAGTTCATCTCCGATTATTATTTAATGCAATAAATTTTCAATACTTTCTTTTTTTACACTGAAATGGAGCTCAAGGTAATCACGTGTTCTTGCAACCATTCCACCCGGGCCAGCAACAGGGGGCTCAATTTTAAACCAGCTATAATTGGTAATAAATTTTCCTTTACAGGTTTTTATATCTGTGGTAACATGAAATGTTACTTTTGTAGAAAGACCAGAAATATTTAATATTCCATTAAGCTTGAATTCAGGTTTTGAAATGAGTTGTTGCCAGTAATTGCGGTTCATATATTCAGTTGAAAATACAAGATTGGGTTGTTTTTCAGATTTTAGTATCTCATCTACACGTTCATCTCTGCCATTACTGCCGCTGTTAAAACCCTCAATGGGAATCAATATCTCAAATGACAAGAGCTCTCCTTTTTTTATCGGTTTAATTTCTATATGGCAGTTCATGCCCACTACATCTGCAGAACCAAGCCACATTACACTTTTATCAGTTTTGTACCATACACAATTATTATCAGCGGAAACATCTTGCGCTGATGATGGAGCCGAGGAACTGAAAATAATAAAATAGAGAAGTGCAAAAAAAGCAAAATAAAATTTAAAAAGATTTTTATGAAACATTAATCAATAAATTCAGAATAATGTTATATTGTAAATAGGTTTTTTTCTTTTAAAAGTTTAAATATAGTATAGTCGAATTGATTGAAATATAGTATTTGATCTATAAACTTTATTCTAATCGCTGATTATGGTGTGATATATTTTTGTAAAAGTTAAAATTCAAAAGGGGTGGCGCAGGCCCATTTTGGCCGAAGCCAGGGGCATTGAAAAAAGAACACACGATATGAGATTCAGTAAGCCCCTTATACAGAATATTTAATGATTGAGAAAAAGTTGTACAAATTATTTTGGGGTTATTGCAGTATAGATAATATTTTATTTATTTCTGAAAGATATACAGTGTGGTAATTCCAAAAAACATCGGATAACTTTTTACAAAGGTAAATCCTGATCTGGTAACTTCTTGAATGAACTCTTTTTTTTCAGGAAAGCGGTTTACAGACTCTGAAAAGTAGCGATAGGCTTTATAGTCGCCGCTTATCAGCCCGCCTACGATGGATAAAACATAGTTAAAATAGCAGTTGTATATCAGGTTAAATATCGTTGTGCGTGTTTTGGAAAATTCGAGGACACCCAGAATACCGCCCGGTTTTAAAACACGAATGGTTTCTGCGTATATCAGACTGCGATTGTCAGCATTTCGGATTCCGTATGAGATTGTTGAGTGGGTAAAAGTTTCAGATTGAAAAGGAAGTTTTTCTCCGTATGCTGCAACACTTTCAAAATGATCGCGGCAAGAGCTCAATTTAATTTTTGCCTGACGGAGCATGATATAGATGGGGTCGAGGCCAATAACAATTCGGGGATTATACTTCAGAAGCTCAACAGCAAAATCTCCGGTTCCAGTTGCAATATCAAGAATTACCGAATTTTCATTAAGAGATAATTTTTCAACGGAATTTTTTCTCCAGCTTTTGTGCCAACCCAGACTTAAAATTCTGTTTAGCTTATCATAGTCCCTTGCAATTCTGTTAAAAAGCTTATCGTTTTCTTTATGATTCATTCCGGCATATTTCTTTACCTGGAAATTATCTATTTAAAAAATTAATCCCAGGGAAACCCCTCCGCCCATTCCGGAGACACCTGCATTTTTATAGTTTACATAGTTGGTAACCAAACCTGCGTACAAGGGAAAGAATCTTCGTGGAATAAGTAAAAAATTCAAGCCTACATTACTGCCATAATAAGGGCCTTTTATATATGCAAGTGCATATCCCCCAAAACCTTCTGCATAAAAGTTCAGACGTTTATAACTTTTGTTTATTCCGATCAAAGCCCCGCCCTGATAATTGGGGTAACCAGCCTGTACCACTTTTCTTAAAAGAAATGTACCAATCGTTACGCCACCATAAAAATATTTTGAAGGGGCGTATCTGAGATAGTGGTCAAAAGAAAATCCTGTACCGCCATTTATTCCTCCACCCGGAAAAAAAGTTAACTGCATATTGTAATCAATTTTTCGACTATCCCAGGCAACCTTTGAAAGCAATACATTTTTAGTCAGTACAAGTTTACCTTTAGCTGATTTTAGTGCTTCTTCTTTTGCGCCTGCTTTGGCCCGCTGTTCCTGTTCGCTTTTTACCATTGCAAATATTTCATCTACAATTTTACCAGCTGCGATTTTGGTAGCATTGAAAAGTGTACTGTCTACCTTGTTTTGTATCTCTTCAAGTGGTCGGTTTTTTTTGTTCAAGGCCATGAACATGTTTAAATTAATTCCTATCACTTCACTATTTTCATGATATGTGAAGTTTCCATAGATTATCACATCTGCTCCGAGTTTTTTGGCCATTTTCTTGGCAGTTTTCAGAGTTATGGTGTCGTGCCCGAGCTCTTTCAGTTGGGTGTTTACGTCATTTTCAGAAATTCTGACATATTCAAAGTTTACTTTCATTGAATCATCAATAGCATCAACAAGGCTATTGGTCATATATTTGAAATTAGTTGTTCCGGTCTTGTCTTCGAAGGGTATAATAATAATTTTAGCAAGCTGTTCATCATCTTTTGTTTTTGGTTCCTCTGCTGCGAAAAGTACCTGGTTAAAGCTGATTAATGCAATTAAAATGAGCAATCTTCTTTTCATACATGGCATATAATATAAAAAAATAAGGGTGTCAATTGTAATAATTTTTCTGCAGGGAAATATTTTATTTTAAAGAGCTATTATAATTATATGAAGATAGTTTTGCAAAAAGATGTAACAGTGCAATTGTTACAGGTATTGAATAATGATAAGCTTGAATGGGAAAATACCCTTGGTAAATGGTTTGGATTCAAGGTAACTCTTCCACGGTATTTCTGGGAGGTTAAAATCTTTTTATCATGCAATCGTACTCCCTCTGGTATAACGGTGGAATGTTTTACTGATGCGCAGTGGCTTACTGTTTTTTACAGTTACAACCTGCAAAAAGAGCTGGGAAATTTTATGTGCGCCGCCATTTATAAAAAATGTAAAGAGATTGAAAATAAACCGGATCTTGTTTTTAATTAATATAATAATAATTAAAAAGTATTTTATAGCGGTCGTAATTTCTGCGTGTCTTTTGAACATAAAAATAAGTTTCATCAACGGGAATATGTTCTACAAAAATCATCATATCATTGGTATTAAAATCGTTCATCCATTGCCTCAGTCTGCCGGGGCCAGCATTGTAGGCGATTGCGGATTTTTCAAAATTAAAATCATTGCTTTGAAGGATCCATGAGTAAAATTTTGTAGCCATTTTAATTGAGTGGTCGGGATTATAGAGGTTTAATTTATCTATTTTTGTCGTTTTATTCATCCATATGGCGGTTGAGGGCATAATCTGCATTAAACCCTTTGCTCCAGCCCAACTGGTTACACCGGGATTAAATGCAGATTCTTGTTTCATTAGTGCATAAATATGAGCTTCCTCGACATGATATTCCAGACCTGCTTTTTGTACACTTTCAAGATAGGGGGTAGGAAAGAGCGCTCTTAATGCATTGTCACCCATCAACAGAATGTCTGGTTCCACGTTGGTATAGTTAAGAAAGGCACCCATATATTCATAGCTTAAATAGGCGTCGTCAACAATTAATCCTGCTTTAACAGGAATAAGGTATTTAAGGTATTTATCTTCCGTATCGGCGAGATAATTCTGGGCTCGTGAAGATTGGCCAAGAGCATAAAAAAGCAGTGCTCGTTTCTGGCTGAGATTCAGTTTCTCAAAAAGTTCATTAATTTTATTTTCAAATTCAAGCCAGAAATGATCAATTCCAAAATTTTTATCTGCTTTTTTTTGTTCAAAATAAAGTTTCATTTTTTCAGTGTCATTAAAATTTTCAGTAATCCATTTTTTATAGGCTGAAACAGTCTGCATTTTAATTTCATCACTATCTGATAAATGGACATTTTCTTTCGGAAGATCTGTATTTGATCTGTTGTGAAGTGATGCCAGTGCTGCAAACGCATAGTAATGAGAGGGAGAATTCAAATATACCTCTTTGTACATTTCATCAGCTTCTGAATATTTTTTTTCATCTTCAAGGAATTTTGCGATAAAAAATCTTGAACGTCCGCCGGTAACACTGTTCCGGGTCAAATCACGGAGTTGGTAGAGACACGCTTTAGCTGCATCAATCTCATTTCTGATAATTTTTTCAAAGCAAATTCTAAAATAAATATTTTCTGCGTAGGTTGAATTTTTATCTACAATTTGCAGATAATGTGCTGTCTCTTTTTCTTTTAATGGCGAGTTTAATTTGTCAATAGCCTTTATTCTATATAATGCGGCTTTCGCTCTGTTATTATCAGGTGAAACAATTTCCAGTATTTGTTTAAAATTATTTTTACTATAAAGTAGTGGGGCAATCTGTTCCTGTACTTTGTATTGTGATTCGGTATCAATCGCCAAAAAATGTTTTGTTAGAATATCTCTAAGTTTTGAGGGCTGATTCACATCAATGAGAAGGCGTCCATAGGAAATGAGGTAATATTCCAGATCTTTTTTTTCAAGCTGATTTACATCAATGGATTTCCATAACTTTATGGATTCTCCGTATTTTTTGCTTAAACGTAATCCTTCCGCCAGATAAACTTTTTGCTGCATAGTCAGGTCACGTTGATAAATTGATTTAAGAGATATTATTTTTTGGGCTGCAATCGATTGAATCCATGAAGTTGATTCTGGAGAGATAGCCTTGAAGTAGTATTCAAAAGCCTCGTTGTAAAACTTTTGCGCCTTGTAAAGATCACCTATTTTTATATAATAAAAGTATCCTGGTTCAAGTTTTAAAAGTTGCAGATAAAGTTCAATAGCAAGAGTAACATTATAGTCAGCTATAATATCTCCCTGCAGGGTATAAAGGTTTCTTTTCATTAATTTGTATTCATTTTCGTCAATATTACGCAATATTTCTGATGCAATTTTTTTACGTTTTGTTTGTGAATAAAGAGAGGCTATTTCGTAAATGGCATCTGCATAGAGGGGGGAGCGATTCAACTTGTTGTTTAGAGTAGAAATTATCTCAGAAGAGTTGCTTTTGTGGTTTAAAGGTTTCAAAGAGGTGAATGCTGACATTGCAAAATAGCTAATGGCTTCATTTGTGCGATTTTGTTTTGCGTAAATTAACCCTCCCAGATAATATTCAGTGTAAATTTTATCAGGCTTTTTATTTAATTTTTCAATTAACCCTGAAAAATTTTTCCAGCGATTATCAGATGTATAATTTTTTAAAATGGCGATATCATCCATTTCTATCTCAGTACTGCACCATAGTGAGTGTGTAACTGCCAGAAAAAGCAAGACAAATGTTAAAGTGTATGTTTTTATATTTTTTGCAGGCATAATCTTGACACAGAAGAACTTTATGAACGGAGAACACTCAGGCGCAGCGTTAAACTGCGCCTGAAACTTCAAAAGGATTTTTGATGGTTTGTCAATGATAATTCATGTTTTAATGTTAAAACGCTTTTGTATTCCGCTTTTCCATTAATGTATTTCATTAACTCCCCATATGTTTCGGCATCGACATATTTTAAGAGGGGTTGTTCAACAGCAGTAAATGACATTAAAGCATCACTTACTTTTTCATCCCACTCTTTGTGATAAAGGAAAATGTCTTCACCTGTTATTGTGCCTCTGCAGTTGTAGCAACCGCAAGAAACGGACATTTCGATATCCAGGTTAAACATTCCATATTCATCGGTGATTTCATCTCCCTCTTGAATATCCTTGATTGCAATTTCAAATCCATAACCGGTACTCATCGTATTGCAATCACAACGATGATTTACGTATCGGGCTATATCCCAGCTGATGATTCGTACCCCATTCTCATCGATATAGGAATACTTGTCTGCCATTTCACGGAAAGGTACCTCAAGATTTGTGTACATTTCTGGTGAAAGTAAAATCTCAAACGGATCTTTTGTGTAGACGATTGATCCTTTGGGGATAAACTCTGTAGCAAAAACCCCATAACCTATTTCGTCGTTAATCCATTTTAAAGTTGTCTTCGGATGAATCATTTTTTCTCCTGAAAAAATTTTATTCCCATTCGGGTTTTCAATACCATTTTCATGGTACCCTCAATAGCATACTTTGTTAGTGTTAAATACGATATCAATCTTTTTTTTACTTTTCAGAACTATTTTAACTTTTTTAAGAAAAATCCAGGGCAAATGCCAGATATTATCAGGTGCAATAAAAAAACTTAAATTTTCAATTTTTTCTGGCTGATATTGTATTGCCAGATTTTTGTTAGTTGAACCTTTCTTTTGCGGTAGAGGTTATAATTTCATTTTTATAACGATAATATAAAATTTGTCTTGAGGGGTTCTGGTTTTTATTTGAAATAAAAGATAAAAAAAGCGGGGCACTGCCCCGCTTTAAAAGTTGATAATTACTTTTTCAAATGAAAAGTTTGATAAAAGTAATTAAGGAGAGGTTACATATAAACCAAATGTACCTGTGTTGTTACTTGGTCGAACTTCAATATAAATTGTCGCCGGTGTCAAGGTAGTATTTAAAAACTGATTGCCAGTAATCCAGCCATCAAATACTGCAATTCCTGGAGTCCATGACCATTGGTTTATATATCCTGCCCACCAGCCATTTGCATCGTACACGTTTACATCAACAATACCTGTCCAGCCGCTTGCCGGGTTGGTGCTATTATCAATCAAATGCACAGAGTATGCGGTATTCGGCTGAGCTGTAAATGTGTAATACAAGGTGTCGTTCCAGGTTACCAACATACCCGCTGTAACTGTTGAGGTAGCAGGCGGTGCAGCTACAATCAGTGGTGTAGTTACTGCAGGTACTAATGGATCAGAGTTTAAAAGCGGTACAGTAACCGTTGTTCCTACCTGCATACCTGTTGCATTATCCCAATAGGTGTAGGTAGTGGGAGCAGGATTATTCCAGTAATTGTAGTCATAATAGACAGAGTTACCCGCATTATCAACGGCGTTAACACTGAAATAAACCTGTGATGCGTTGAGCGCCAGTCCTGAAATAGTCAGGGTACAACCATAGGTACTATTAAGGTTTGTGCCACCTGTTGAAAGAGCGTCACACCATCCTAAATAGCTACCATTTGTGTTATAGGCACTTACGCCAACCCATGTTACTCCAGATGTAGTATCTGTCAGGCTTACAGAAATGTTAACTTGTGTACCGCTTATAACATTTCCGTTTGCAGCTGTAGTTGTGGCAACAGGTGTAGCTGAAATGGCAGTCATCACCGGGGCCACATAATCGGGCGTTCCTCCTGATACGGTTACGCTTTTTACCGCAATGTTGGTAGCCGTCCAGGTTGTGCCCCAG
>Ga0224495_10001126_pt1 | contig 19475 bp, 22 predicted proteins | sample SF_Jul11_sed_USG_FD_168128 | JGI IMG/M metagenome (GOLD analysis project Ga0224495, IMG submission 168128) | Sediment microbial communities from San Francisco Bay, California, United States - SF_Jul11_sed_USGS_4_1 | ecosystem: Environmental > Aquatic > Marine > Sediment | place: USA: California... | reverse complement strand
CAAAGCCATGCCCGGATGGCATCGCTTTGGGATGGCTTTTTGGCGCCACCGTTTTTGGCCAGTCAAAAATGGTGGCATTTTCTTCGAGTTTTTAAACCTGATGTCCGAACTTTGGTCGGAACATCAGATAATATGATTGACAGTAACATTAATTTTGACTTTATTGTCCAAGAGATAAGATCATATCTTTATAATTAGTAAGAAATGGTTTTTTAGATTTAGGACTTTTAAAAAATATATTAACAAGTAGGGTATATTTTTAAAAAATGATAGCTGCTGGAATATGAAGTAGATGATTATTTTTTGAAAATCTATAAAACAGGAAAAATTATGGACAATAATATAAAAATAAAAATGTTAGAAGACAATATAGCAATCGCTTATCCATCAGGAAGATTAGATGTTGCTGTATCTGCGGAACTTGAAGATCAATTGATGAAAAGTGTCGAAGAAAATTCAATTGATAAACTTGTGTTAAATATGGAAAGCGTTGAATATATGTCATCTTCAGGTTTTCGTGTAGCTATTGCTTTACTTCGAAAACTTTCAGACAAGGGTGGAGCATTAAAAATCTGTTCTCTAAAACCTGCCGTAAAAAGAATATTTGATGTAATCGAATTAACTTCTTTATTTGAAATTTTCGAAACAGAAGAAGAAGCTTTGACATCTTTTAATTAAATATGATTTTACCCCTTTCCGGGAAAAAATCTTTAAAGCTATACTTTTTAATATTTATTTTTACCTTATTTATTGTCAGAACGGATACAACGCTGACAAAAGAAAAAAAATCTATATTAGAGATTTTATCCGGTAAATTCAATCCTTCAGAGGATAGTACATATGATATTGTACCTCTACAATATGCAACTCAAACGGGATTATACATTCACGGTGAAGTGTTGATGGCCTTTGAAGAGATGGCTCAAGCTGCTCAAAAAAATGGTTTTAAAATTTATATCAATTCGGCAATACGCGATTTTAATTCACAAAAATATATTTGGGAAAGTAAATTTAACGGCCAAAGACTTGTTGAAGGACAAGACTTAAAAAAAACTTATCCAAATGAGATAACCAGAGTTTTGAAAATTCTGGAATATTCATCAATGCCGGGTACAAGTAGACATCACTGGGGAACAGATATTGATCTCGGTTATAACAAAAACATAAATCAAATGTTGACAAATTCAGCTTTTGAGTCAGGAGAAGGTCTTAAATTTTATAGCTGGATGGAAAAAAATGCAGCCAAATATGGGTTTTGTCAGCCCTATAAAGAATCGCCTGAAAAAAGAAATTCTAATCTAAAATATGGTTACCATGAAGAAAAATGGCATTGGTCTTATAAGCCTTTATCTGCTAAATATTTTAAAATATACAGGGATCAAGCAAAAAAATTAGTTCCAAAAGGATTTGCCGGAAGCTCTTACGGTGAAAATTTTTACATGGATTATGTTCAAAATATACATAAAGACTGTAATTAAGATTTACAATCAACTAAAATTTTTTATCATTTTTCCGGTTTTTTAATCCATACAGTTGTATTATTTTTTTCAATAAATGTTGCTTTTGCAACCCTTTGAATATCCTGTGATGTAATGGACTGAATTGCATCAAAATATGTAAAAAGGTATTTATAATCCTGCATCATCAGTTCATAATATGACATTAAATCTGCCATCCCCGCATTGGAATTTAATGAATCAACCATTTCTTTGTAGATTCTATTTTTAACACGGGTTATTTCTTGTTCGGTAACGCCATTTTTAGCGATATCAGCAACCTCTAGTTTAAGTAAATCATATATTTTTTCATAGCTCTCTTCTTTATAAGGAGCTACAAAAATTGCAAATTGATTTTCAAGCTTTTCAGATGGAACCCCGCTATATACAGAAACAGACTGTGCAAGTTTATCCTGAATAACCAGTTTGTTTACAAGACGAGAATTTTGACCATCTGCAAGTATACGACTCAATACTTCATAAATCGGATTATCTGGATGCCGCAAAGATGGCTTATACCAACCAGTGATCATAAATGGCGTATTTTCTGCAACTAATTCTGCAGTTTTTCTGCCAAGCGGCATGACATATTTTATCGGTGGAAAAGGAGAATCGGGACGATCGGGTATTCGCTCGAAGTATTTTTTTATTATCTTTATAGTTTCGTCAAATTCAATATCTCCACTAATTGCAATCACCATACGTGAAGGAATATAATAGGTATTATAAAAATTTTGAGTATCATTTAACGTTAAATTTGGAATATTATTCGCATATCCAATCACGGGTTTTCCATATGGACTCATTCCAAATGCTGTTGAATTAAATAATTCGTACAAAAGTGACTGTGGATTTGAATCATAGCGCATTTTTCGTTCTTCCTGAATTACTTCACGTTCCTGATAAAACTCCCTGAAAACAGGATCAATAAATCGACTACTTTCCATAAAGGACCATAACTCCAAACGGTTTTTAGGTAATTTTATTTGATAATTTGTAACATCATTTGTCGTATATGCATTATACCCTACCTGACCTGCATATGAATAAACTTTTGAATCCTCTTCAGAAATAATGTACTTTCCGGCCATCTCTTCAGCTGTTTTCATTTTTTTTTGAATCTCTGAAACACGATGAATGTACGATTTTTTATTCACCTCTTCCGTCAAAGGATCGTCGATTTGACGTTTTAACAAATCCATCTCATTTCCCAATTTTGCAATTTCATCAAGATAGGGTTTTTCTTTTTCAAAATCAGATGTCCCGATTACTTTGGTTCCTTTAAATAATAAATGCTCAAGGAAATGCGCTGTTCCCGCCTGATCAAACGGTTCATTTGCAGAGCCTACTCCTATTTTTATATAACTGGCAATCGTAGGACTTATTTTATTTTGAAATAAAATTACTCGAATACCATTATTAAGTACATACTTTTTCGTTTTTAAATCAAATTCTTTTTGAATTTTTTCAATTCCCTTATTATTTATTGCCAGCAATCTTCCGGAGTATAGTATAAAAAGTACAGCCACTGAAACGGATATAATTTTTATTGTATTTTTAATTTCTAATTTCAAAGTCGAACCTCATTGTTTTTCCATCTCGAATTAATTCAACATTAACTCTCGGCAAAGTTTTTATATTGTTCCATAATTCCATCATTTGGCCAGTGTTTGAAAGAGGATAACCATTTACTGATTTTATAATATCTCCGCTTCTTGCGCCAAGTGTATAGAAAATATGGTTTTCAGGTACCCTGTGTAATTTAAAACCCGTAATTTTCCCATCTTCAAGATTTGGACCAAATGCGGCGCCCCCGCCATAAATTGCAGCAGGATTACCCAGAATTTTATCGTTTATTTCCTGTCGTGATAAAACTCTGGTTTGGGAACCGCCGTCCATCGGTGTATTGAGCTTACTTTGAACATCCTGGGATGATTCACCGACTTCAACTTTATATTTTACGCCATTTTCGCGAACCCAGATTTTTTCATAGCCAATTACAATTAAAACAGCATTACCGATTTTTTCACCAAGCGCATATTCTTTTGGTTCTTCAGGCGCTCCATTAATCCTGATTACGGCTCTTGCAAAAACCGGATCGCCTTCAAGAGTTCCAATTAATGAAAAATTTTTAGCAGGAGCATTTTCTTGTTGCGACACCGTCTCAACGACTGGCCGTTTAAAAAAAACACCGTCAATGATGGATGCCAGATCAATATTTACAGAGGAAACTTCCTTTCTGGAATCGCTACCCGTCATCATAGCACTTGAAGGGTTTACCATTCCCTGAATTTCGGTAGCAAGCATATAGATGATGACAGAACTTACAAAACGCGAAGCTGATAATCCTAAAATTACGGTTGCAAAATAAAACCCAACTCGCTTTGGATTTTGAATTTTATCAATTACAACTCTAACAACATTCGTTAAATATGGTTCAATTGTACGAAACGAAATATTAATATTGTTTGTATTGAGAGACAGTTTTTTCATGGTTTTGAATATATCGCGGCAACACAACGTTCATGAAAGTATTCCTTGCTTAAGCGATTCTTGATCATTGCTTGCCCCTTTTCGTCTTCGGTTTTTAAATAAAGAATTATTGGCGTAAGTAAAACATCAACATTTCCCCCCGTAGGATAGCGGCTTCCAATTTCTTTTATATCGGCGCAAACAAATACTATGTCACCTTTTTCAGCTTTTATAACCGCAGATACACTCTGAGACATAAATGAATATATTCCTTTTGTATAAACGGTTTTTAAATAAACTTCCTGCTCGCCAGCCTGGACAAAAAAATCAAAAAAAGTTCGTTCATTATTTATTTGATCTACAGTTTTTATTTTTCCATCTCTTGTAAAACCCGATATTATGATTTTCGAATCAAGAAAAACATGAACATCTTCTTTTGGATTTACATCCCTTGAAATTCCATATTTATGTGGTCCACATGATGATATGCCTGCAAACAATACAATCGGTATAATAAAGAGCAAAATATTTTTCATAATTACAGATTTTGATAACCCTATATCCGAACAAGAATTTTTTTGTGGCAAAATTCATTTAACATATTTATAATAATATCAGCTGATTCTTCCATCTTTACGTTATACCGCGAAGCGGTTTCAGACAATGCTGCGAGAGCAGATTTTTGCCCCATTGAATCTATTAGGTCAAGCATAAAAGAGGTAATTTCTTGAAAATATACTTTATGTTCCTGAAAATTATAATATAGTATTACATTAAAAGTATTAAAAAGAGTAGTAACCTGAAAATCATGCATATAAACACGATGTGTTAATTTTGATAATCGGGTACTCTCGGATAATTTAAATGAGTGATCCCATGAAAATGGAGTTATTTCATTTTTTAAGTAATTTCCCATGAGAAGTTCAACCTCTGTCCACTCATACCATAAAATATCTTTTACAAAAGAAAATTCTGAAAATTTATTTGAATTTAAACAAAAATGGCGAAATTCATCTGGCATTTTCCATATAAACGAATATTGCGGTTTGTCTTGAATAAAAGATCGAATTAAAAAATCAAACAATTCATCGCCAATCTTCTTTTTAAATACCGGATAAACATTTTTAAGAACCTCATGAAATCTGTAAAAAACCAAATCTTTATAAATATCTATACGATTGTTTGAAGCATTGATGATTTTTTCTCTGCCTGTGATAAATGAAAAAAAATGCTCTTGAATTTCCTGTTCAAACAAAGTTTCGATCCTTTGACAATGTTGGGTAATACGAAGAAGTGATTTGCTGCAAAAAATTATATTCAGAAATTATTTCTGATAATGGCGGTATGTTGTTATCTCTTTCAATCATAGCGGGCGCAGGGGTTTGTTCCAGCGCATAACGCAGCAAACCCCAAACTTCATCTACCACCGGAGCTCCATGGGTATCGATTAAAATATCCTGTTCCGGATAATATGTATGACCAGCCGTATGTATATATGCAACTCGGTCTAAATCCAGGGCGCTAATAAACTTCATTGGATTAAATTTATGATTTATTGAGTTTACATACACATTATTTACATCAAGTAATAAAAGACAGTCTGCTTTATTTATTACCATATTGATAAAATCCTGTTCAGGCATTTCAGCATAGGGAATATAATAATAGGCGGCATTTTCCATAATTACCGGTCTCTGTAAAAAGTCTGAAACGATTTTTATCTTGTCTGCAATAAAATCAGCCATAGGGATGGTCATGGGAACGGGTAACAATTCATAGGTTTGCGATCCGTGCCAGCTTGAAAAACTCAGATGTTCCGAATAATGTTCAATCTGGTTTTCATTTAAAAAAGTTTTCAATTGTGCAAGCGCTTGAAAATTTACAGGTTCTGGCGATCCAATCGAAAGAGATAATCCATGAGCAATTATCTTGTTTGATGAAATAATTTCATAAAAATCATTCCTCATTTTAAATGGCATATGAATCCAGTTTTCAGGAGTAATCTCTATCCAGTCCGGCTTAAAATTGCCTGCTTTAAATTCTCGTAAAAATTCCCTGCGCAGTCCAATTCCACAATTTGAAATTCCATCAAGTTTCATTTACCTGACTTGTTAAATTTTTGAAAATCTGTCTTTTGAGAATTTTCAGACTTTTTAAAGTTTTCTGAATTATAAGTTTCTTCTGCTTTACTATGTTTGCAGTCAGGATCCGCTTTCATTGAACCACATTTTCCAGCGCCACATTTCATTTGTTCACATTTTTTATCATCTTTGCTGTCAGATTTTGCGTTACTTTCTTTATTCTCAGCAGAAACTGCACCGGATAATGCTGTTCCAAGTATTAATGCCATTATTGATTTTTTATCCATAAGTGATAACTATACGGTACATATTGAGCGTCAATAAATTTTTAAAAAGATTTTATTTAGTTTAAAAAACCAGAGAGAGTCTTTTTAGACTCTCTCTGGTCAGATAGGCTATTACCAAGCCTGACTGACTACTGGCATAACTTCACGAGCGGTAAAAACTGATTTTTCCGACTTGAAAAGCATTTCCAGCTTTGGGTGTAAAAAAGTAGGGAAATGGTAGCCATAAACATGTGCCAGCTGCTTCCAATCGTCTTTCTTTATTCTTTTTCTGCAACTAGCTGTTCCACAGCCACATGTAAAATCCTGATCCGTATTAACGACAAAATTACCATAATCAAGAGTTAACTCTTCGCCAGGTAAAAGATCCCGCGCGGCAATAATATTGTCATTGTAATCATAGATCAAGGTTGGTTCGCAGGAATGGTTGATAAAATTTGATAGATGTTTTGCGCGATCCCAATCCAACGTTCCAATGATAACGCCAAAATCCCGGTCGTAGCAATACCTTAAATATTTTAATCGCTCTTCCTTTGAGAAATCTTTCAATTCTTCAGGAGAAATGGTAAACCATCCTTCCTGTTCATCCTGAATCCAGTCGTCAAAACTAAAGACAAGATTGTTTGCGGATATTGATTCTGAGGAAAAAACCCCGAATTCGTCGCTCCGCCCGACGCAACGCTTTTCAAGCATTTAACACACTCCCAATTTTTAATTTTACTTGTTCCCAGTTTACAACAAAACGTTCTTTAATATTGTTTGATATTGTCGAAAATAGTCTGTATTTACTACATTCCGATAACATTAACAAGTCATAAGTTTTTTTTGCCGTAAATATATTTTTTTTACATTGTAAATGACAATTTACAATGATGTAATAATAATATCTTTTGTGAAAATTTTGTGATCCGCTTAAACGGGAGAATATAGCCAGGATTGATATAAATATTTTTGAAAAAAGATTTGATATAAAAAAACCAATTTCTTTATTCATATTCATAAGACTTTTAAGTTAGTACCTTATGACCCAGATTTTAAAATGAAATTTATACATTATAAATTTCAATGTTTCGGCAGCAGTAACATTAACTTTTTTTATAGGTATTAGAATTGAAAAGAGACGCTGACACGTCTCACCTTCGATATCATCACTTGAACTAATGACTGAATTGTTTTTTTCGGTATTTTCTACCACGGTTAAAGGTTGCATAACATATATATGTTGCATAGCATTTTTTAATAAAAAATTATGTTTATCACTTTTTTACTACAAAAAGTAAAAAAATAATCCCATAAATTTTTAATCATACTCTTTGCACATCTATTCTATGTCGTCAATATTTTTTCAATAAATATTTGACCTCATGAGAGAAACGTCCACTTTTTTTAAAGTGTGACATTTCTGACAAGAAGTAGCCTCTTCCATTCATGACTCTTTTATTGAAAACTATTTTTAAATTACTAAATAGTATTAGTTAAATCGGGATTTCTTCTGATAACCACATTAATCATGGCTGAGCTGATCTTTATCATTTTCAATACTCTGATCAACACGCTGTAAAAGAGCTTCGGTACGTAAACTTGATAAAAAAGTAAACTCGCTATCTGTTAAAATCATTGATCTTAATTTTCTGCCCATCGTGCAATCAATAAGAGAGTTTTTATCACGAGCTACTTCTCGAATCCGTTTTGCAACTGCAGAATCCGGTGAGATGATCGCGACAATCTTGTCAAGCGACACTACATTAGAAAATCCAATGTGAAGAAGTTTCATATACTAGATTTATATCGGCACTAGTTTCTTGACAGATTAAACAATTACAGTTTTATAAATTAACATATTTTATCTTTATTATATTTTTTTAAATAATTAATCATTTACTTTATTGGGAATTAATAAAATAATAAAAAATCAAAGTAATTGTCCGATAAAATAGTTATGAAATACGAAGGAACCGAATTAACTGAAAATACAAACTCGCCACTGCACGGAGCATTTTTTGAACCGTTCAAAGAAGAATTTAAAAATCGTCTTTTTAAAAACAATGGTATTGTTCAAACTTTAAATGGAAAAATAAAAGGAATTCAATCATCTAATCATGATTTGAAAGATACAGAGATTGATGAACTGCTTCGAGCATCAAACAAACCGGAAGATTGGCTCGAAATATGTTTTTATTCTGAACAAAACTCTAAACTAAATCATGAGAAGTTATGGTTAGTGGGTCTGACAAAATTTAATTCATCTGCTCTTTATCTTGAAAACCTCGGATATTTTTATTACAAAAAAGGAAAATATCATAAAGCTCTGGATTATTTAAGTAAATCCCATGCGCTTGAAAAATCCTTTTTTGCCTTAACTCTTGCAATTGCAGCATCATACGCGGTAACACATTATCATCTTGTAGTAGATTATTTTCATAAATTAAATGCCAAGGAGCGGTTAAAACTTACCGACGATCTACTTTTTAAAGTAGCGACAGCGGCTCAGTACGAGCAACAATATGATTTCGCCCTGGAAATATTTGAATTGGTACATAAAAAAAATAATTATGCGCAATTGCCTACACTTAAAGAATCATTACTTGCAAAATTTGGCGGTGATAGTAAAATGAAAAATTGGTTTAATCAAATACAAACAAAAATAAACGATATTGAATTTCGAAAAAAACTTACACTTGAAGAAATGATTACATATGCCAACGTATTAATGCATGAAAATAAATTTGATAAAGCATTAGAACATCTCGAATGTGTCAGAAAAGAACGATTTAATAAACTTATGTCCAGGGAAACTTAATATCTAAATTTTGAAAAAGAGTTTTATTTTCACGACTTGTTTTGAAGATCTTTGAATCTGGCAGGGTATTTGTATTAAATTCGATGGATAAATCAGATGTCTGACTTAAAATAAATGTTTCAATATGTTCTTCTCCAACAAACTCACCAATTTCTGTTCTAAGAACAGCATATCCATTTCGATCAAACAACAAAATCTCCCATTCGGATAATAAATGATCGATTCGTAAAAAATCTTCACCAAAATAAACTACATTGTTAAATGTAAAATAATATTTAATCAATAATTCAGGTGACCATACCATTCCAACCTGATAAAGTGAAATTTTATCAATTTTTGCTTTCTGTATAACCTTATTCTCTTTTTTTACCAACAAAAATTTCGCTGATTTGTAAACAAATACAATCATGACAAGAACAAAGAAAACAAAAATTATCTCATTCATTATTTTTCAATTTTTTTGCAAATAATATTGATCTCATCTCTTAATCTCGCAGCATCTTCATACTTTTCTTTATTAACTGCAATCTTTAACATTTGTTCCAATACTTCTTTTTTACTTTTAAACTCGTCTGATGATATGGAACTTTTTTCAGTTACATTTGAATCTTTATTGGAGTCCAAACCGGAGAACTCATCAAGTATTGTCTGGATCAATTCATTATCCATCCCTTCTCCTTGAAAATTTTCATGAGTTGGTATATATTCCGACATGGATTCATTTATCTTTTTTTCTTTTATTAAATCCAAATCTACAGAAACTTTTTCAAAAACATGCTCTTCCATAAAAATTGGAACACCAAATCGAACCGCAAGAGCAATAGAATCAGAAGGGCGCGCATCTACTTCGATTGAATCTCCGTCGTCTGTAGTTTTATTTAAAAAAAGTCTGGCAAAAAAAGTACCATTTTTAAAATTATTAATCACAACGCGAGCCACACGATAGTCTAGACTGATTATTATTGTTTTAATTAAATCGTGCGTCATTGGACGTTCACTTTTTTGATTTTCAAGTGCACTGGAAATTGAATATGTCTCTAGAGGACCAATAAAAATTGGTACCACCTTTTTTTCCCCGTGTGGCTGCAATACAATAGCAAATCCCATCTGGGTAATTGAGACTTCTAAAATTTTTACTTCAATCATATCAGTAAGAATGTATTAAAATTGTCTAACTTTGTAAAGGAAAAAAATATTTTTTTTATATAAAGTTCAAAATATTTAATATAATTACACTTACTTGTTGTAATTTTTTTATAAAATTCAGCTAAATAATTTTATACAAATTAAACCAATTTAGCAATGAATATGGCAGATTTATATTCTAAAAAAATAAAATTTAAACTTTCTGCCCAATTCGTTCGAGCTTCTACCGGAGCTCTAAAATCGTACTCAGAACGGGTAAAAAAACGCAAAATACCCCTTTAATGGGCAATATTTGTAGTTCTCACCTAGAAACCTCTCCAACGTTTTAATAAAAAATGTAACTTTCAATTGACACTGTGTATTCTTTTTCTGGACTTAATTGTTATTTTTTCGTAAATTGGTTTATATTTTTATAATTAAAAGAAAAAATATAATATAATTTCAAAGTTTCACACAGGATCAAACAAATCGCACTGGAGATAAATAAAATTCAGTAAGTTCTCAATCAGCTTGCAAAAAACATGGTTTTAGTAAATTGCTGGCTATTGAAAACATACAAATTCAGCAGGTAAATATGAACAAAAATTCAAAGCACATTACGATGTTACTGTTAATTACAGTTTTAGGAGTTCTTTTAATTCAACTAGTCAGGATGGATAAACCCAAAAATTCTACGATCACCTATTCAACGTTCCTGGATTATGTTGAAAAAAATAAAATCAATAGTTCAGCGAAGGATCCCATGGTTATCCAAAATGGAATGATTTATGGTTTCTATAAAAGCGATAATAACGAGGCAGTACAGTTTAATACTGTAATTGCATTTCCTGATAATGATTTAATAAAACTACTGAGAAATCATAACATCGAATTTGAAATGAAAAAACAAGAAGAAAGCATGTTTCTTAAAATTGCCCCCTGGATGTTTTTTCTCGGTATACTTGGGGTTATCTGGTTTATTATGATGAGACAGATTCAATCCACCGGAAATAAAGCTCTTAGCTTTGGACGATCCCGCGCCAAACTTCATCCTGAAATGAAAAACAAGGTTACATTTAAAGATGTGGCAGGCATAGAAGAAGCAAAAATGGAGTTAATTGAAGTTGTTGATTTTTTAAAAGAGCCTAAAAAGTTTCAAGATATAGGCGCTAAAATTCCGCTCGGCGTACTATTGGTTGGCCCTCCTGGCACTGGAAAAACTTTATTGGCTCGTGCTGTTTCAGGAGAAGCCGGCGTGCCATTTTTCTCAATATCCGGCTCTGACTTTGTTGAAATGTTTGTGGGTGTGGGAGCTTCGCGTGTTCGTGATTTATTCTCTCAGGCGAAAAAACATGCCCCATGTATAATATTTATTGACGAAATTGATGCTGTGGGCAGACTCAGGGGCGCTGGACTCGGCGGTGGCCATGATGAAAGAGAACAAACTCTTAATCAGTTACTCGTTGAAATGGACGGTTTTGAAGCAAATGAAGGAATCATAGTAATCGCTGCCACCAACCGCTCGGATGTTCTCGACCCTGCATTGCTTAGACCGGGACGTTTTGATCGTCAGGTTGTAGTTGATAGTCCCGATTTAAATGGCAGAGAACAAATATTGCAAATTCATACACGTAAAGTACCTTTAGAATCGGATATTAACTTATCTGATATTGCCCGAGGTACGCCTGGCTTTACCGGAGCAGATCTCGCCAACCTTGTAAATGAAGCTGCATTGCTTACTGCTCGCCGTGACAAGAAAAAAGTAAGTCAAGATGAACTTGAGGAAGCGCGCGATAAAGTGATGATGGGACCTGAAAGAAAATCATTTTTTATAAATGATCAAGAAAAAGCCATCATCGCGTATCATGAAGCTGGTCACGCATTGATCAGTGTTATCGTTGAAAACTCTGAACCTATTCATAAAGTTAGTATAATCCCCAGAGGAAGAGCTCTTGGAATAACTCAACACCTTCCAGAAGGCGAAAAACATATGCGTTCAAAAAACTTTTGGAATGATGAAATTGCCGTTTTAATGGGTGGAAGATTGGCAGAAGAATTAAAATTTACAGATGTTACCACGGGAGCTTCCAATGATATTGAAAGAGCAACTGTAATTGCCAGAAAAATGGTTATGGAATGGGGAATGTCAAGTAAAATCGGACCAATTCATTTAAGCGGTGATTCAAGCACTGTCTTTGTAGGTCGTGATTATGGAAGAAATACAAGTCATTCAGAAGATTATGCCAAACTTGTGGATGAAGAAGTTAAAAAAGTAATTGATGCTGCATTTAATAAAGGTCAGAGTATTTTAAAAAAATACCGAAAAGAACTTGATACAATAGCAGCAAAACTTCTTGAAAAAGAAACTATAACCGGAAGCGATGTTAATGAAATTGTATTTGGAAAAAAAGGTTCAGCAAAAGTAAATCACCCTTTTAACAAAGAAAATAATCACCAGAGTGGTAAAACTGTATCTAAAAAAACAGAATCCGTTGGCAAAAAGAAAAAGGTAATACACAAACTTGATGTTCAACCTGCATAATCCAAAATGAATGTAAAATCTGAAATAGACGTTTAAACGACGTCTATTTCAGATTAAAATTACCAAAACTGATATCTAAAATTGATATGGCATTTTAATAATGGATATAAAAAATCTTGATAAAAACAAAAATGGTCCTGAAACGATCATTTTGGTTTTTATTGATGGTATTGGATTTGGAAAAAAAGATCTGGTTTATAATCCATTTACAAAATATGGTAAGGATTTTTTCTCTGTACTAGGGGGAAAAACTTCTTTCTCACCTCCAGGAACAATAATTCCCATAAATGCTCACATGGGACTGACTTCTTCTCTACCACAATCAGGAACAGGTCAGGTAGCTTTATTTACCGGACATAATACAATATCATTGATGCACCGGCATATGGCAGGATTTCCTCCATATTCACTCAGGCCCTATATTAAAAACGATTCCATCGTTAATTTTTTTCTAAAACATCAACTAAAGGCTGGCGTTATCAATACTTATACACGAAGGTTTCTGGAAATACTGGAAAAACCGCGCTCAGAACGCTTTATGTCGGCATCCACCCTGATGCAAATTGGCTCGGGTCAGCGTTTGTTGACCATGGAAGATCATTTCAATGAAAAAAGCTTGTTCATGGACATCACAAACTGGTTCCTTCGTAAAGAACTGGGGTATGATATCCCTGAAATTACACCACTTGAAGCAGGTAAGAGGCTTGTAAAAATCGCCAGAGATTATAATTTGGTTGTTTATGAATATTTTTTTACAGATAAGTATGGCCATGAAGGAACCAATCATGATGTCGCTTTTATTGTAAATCACATTGAAGATCTTCTTACCGGAATATGGGAAGAAATAAACCCGGAAAAAGAACTCGTTGTAGTTTCTTCCGATCACGGTAATTTTGAAGATTTATCGACCCCTGTTCATACCGAAAATCAAATTCCTGCAATATTTTATGGATCTGGCGACGACAAAGTCACTATCAATGTTCGTGAAATTTATGATGTTGCCAGATATCTTTATTCTTTAAAAAATATACAATATAAAGAACCATCGCCTTTGATTGCGTAATCGAACATGCTGCGTGTGCCAATATGAAACCCGCACCATCGGAGATTGCGGGGTAAAAAAACCAACCTTGTTTATAATTCTTAATTAGACAAAAAAAAAGACAATCTGGTCAGGCGCTGACTCCTGACCAGATTGTCTTTAGGGGTTTTCTGTGTTTTGTAACAGAAATTAACGGCAAGGAAACCACGATATGAAAATCAATAAAAAATTCATATCGAATTAAAAAATTACTTCAACAAATTTAGAATCAATTGAGGTCTGGAATTGGCTTGAGCCAGCATCGCCGTACCACTCTGCATGAGAATCTGATTCGTCGTTAGAGAGACCATTTCTTCGGCCATATCGACGTCTCTGATTCTTGACTCGCTCGCCTGCACATTTTCATATGCAGTCATCAATCCCTTCGCTGTATATTCTAAACGGTTAAAGTAGGCTCCTAAAGAGGCCCGCTGTTTCATCAATATTTTTAGACCATTGTCAACCAATCCAATTACATCGTTGGCCAGGCCAACAGTAGAAATTGAAATTGGAGAATTGTCGTTTCGCCTAAGACTTAATGCCTTGGCGCTCATCGTACTGACGTACACACGTTCCCGCTGGTGCATGTTGGGTCCCATATGAAACCAGATTGATCCGGTTTTACTACTCCTGGCAAAGTCGCCTTGAAATACTTTAAAGCGATTAAACTCTGCCTGCGAGGCCATACGGTCAACTTCATTCACCAGCTGAGATACCTCAACCTGCATCAACTGACGGTCTTCATTTGTGTAAATACCGTTAGCCGACTCGATAGACAGAACTCGTACCCTTTGAAGGATATTAGCCATCTGGTCAAGGTAACCATCTGTTGTTTGAACAAAACTCATCCCATCTTCTGTGTTTCTTTCGGCTTGTCTCAAACCTTGGACTTGGGTTCGCATTTTTTCAGATACCGCCAAACCTGTCGCGTCATCGCCCGAGGTAATGATTCTTAACCCGGATGACAAACGAGCCAGATTCTTATCGATATCCCAGCCTTGAAACTTCAAAACCTTGTGTGCATCTATCGCACTAATGTTGTGCTTAATGATCATAGACACTCCTTGTCTTTGATTTGAACGTCCTTGTTCTGGTTGAATTTAAGAACGAACGAAGAATCTTTTACGTAAATTATAATTTACTTAAAAGACTCCTCATGCGGGATTAAACTCAATTCGTTCACGGAATCAGACGTCCAGGCAGCCATGTCAGGGGGGCATAGGCCCCCTTTACACGCTTCCTGGAGGCCCGATTGGAACCTCCAGGAAAGCACAGAAGATGGTTTTTCTTTTAAAATTTATATATGTCAATAATAGCAAAAGCCCGATACCCCCAAAGGATACCGGGCTTAAAAAATTTATTGTAATAGTCTCAATACCTGTTGAGGCTTTTGGTTTGCAATAGCTAGCATTGCTATACCGCTTTGACCTAATATCTGATTTTTGGTTAAATCTGACATTTCTTCTGCCATATCAACGTCTCTAATTCTTGATTCGGCAGCCTGAATGTTCTCATATGCATTCATAAGGCCTTTTGCCGCAAATTCAAGACGAGAATTGTAGGCGCCAAGGTCAGCGCGTTGTTTCGCAATTTTAGTTAAAGCTGCATCAATTTTACCAATGGTTTCATTGGCAAGACCGGCTGTTGAAATACTAACAATTGAACCATCGATATTTTTCATGTTCAATGATCGAGCTGTCATTGTTCCAATAAACACTCTTTCACGTTGGTGCATATTTGGTCCCATATGCAGCCACATAGATGCCACACGCGAGTCTCTGGCGAAATCACCCTGGAGTAATGCCATTGTGTTGAATTGAGCCTGTGAGGCTACACGATCAACTTCATTGACCATCTGGGAAACCTCTACCTGAATCAACTGTCTATCGTTATCTGTATAGATACCGTTTGAACTTTGAACAGCTAAAACACGAATTCTCTGTAGAATATCTGATGTGGTCATCAAAAATCCTTCAGCTGTCTGAACCAAACTCATGCCATCTTCGGTATTTCTTTCTGCTTGACGAAGACCTTTGATCTGTGTACGCATTTTTTCAGAAACAGCCAGACCTGATGCATCATCAGCAGAACGGTTGATTCTCATGCCGCTTGAAAGCTTTTCAAGATTTTTTTGAGTGTCCCATTCCTGGAATTTTAATACGCGATTTGAATTTATCGCGGACATGTTGTGATTGATAATCATCTTGATTCCTCCTTGAATCGTTATTGGTATCTAAAAAAACAAGCGCTCTACAGATATTATAATCTGAAGGTTTGCCTGCTTTTAAAACAGATACTCAAACAGAGAAAAACTGACGTTGTCGCTAAAACACATCCTGCGTTTTATTTTCAACCGTGACGGGAATCCCGCCAAAACTTTCTCTCTGAACTACTATTCGGATAATGTATCACCTAAACGTAATGCTGCTCAGGTCAGGATATTTAACGATACCAAAAGATACGTGAAGTTATTTGAAGATACGATGCTGTTTTGCGATAGTTGAAAAAAATAGATGTAATCATTAAATATTCGGCAAAATATGAAGTTTTTTTAGCGTTTTTTTAAAAAGATGCTTAAAAAGTACATGAATTTAATATACTTTTTATCAAAAAACACGAGGTGCTACTTTTTTGTAGATAGGTGACGTTCGGGCTCGCCAAAACAGCCGCACTAACCAATATATAGGCGCTCCCAAAAAAACACAGAGCTTACCGACATAGATAAAATCATTAAAACTTCTGCCATTTTGATATTTTCCGTGAATATACTTCTCACTAGATTTCCAATGTGATTTTTTAATAAAAACTATTTATTTCTTTTTATCAACTAAAAAAACGACCCTGCATTTTTGAAGATTTTCAAGAGTGACGGCATGCTGCATTAAACGACCCGCATCCTGATTTGAAATGACAACGTCTGTTTTATATACCCCTTTTGTAGACAAAGCAACAGTATAATACGCCGAATCGCCGGCTCTAACTTTTACCTCATAATCAGTCATGTCATAGGCATAGGCAATTATTCCTCGTTGAACACCAATTTTATGCATAACAAATTCAGGTCCATAGATCAATTGCCCTGTTTGAGAAAATATCCGGGGTGCAAGAGCTTCATTTATCTCCATCCCTCGCAAATCAATTATAACCCCTGAATATTTTAGCGGAACTAAACCCGCTTCATACTCATTTGACACCCTTGACTTATTATAGGCCTCCCCTACATACTCGGGTTCATTTAATGAATTATATGTCATTGTACCCCAGGGAAGTGGTATATGCGTTAATAATCCACGCCCACCTCGTAACGGTAAAGTGGTGGACGCCTCTATCATACTGTCTCGAAAAGTCATTCTTACAACATTTATCGACTGTAAATATAATGGGTATTCACGTCGAAAGTTAATGTTGTCATCAAGAATATCCATTATCTTGTGAGAATTATCTACATACATATTCTCTATACTGGAGCTGATTTTTTTTAATACAATTTCTTTTACCTGATTTCGCATGTAATATCGTTCATTTATCGAAACTGATTTATTTATATTGATATATGATAGAATATTGTATTGATATGAACTCCAATCAATATAGGAATTGGTTTTTTCTTCATCAAGGTTATTTTCCTCAAGAGGAAAAATATTCCCTGAAACCAGCGAAATGAATAATATCAGCGATATAATCTTAAATAATCCAGTTAGTCTTTGAATAAACATATGTTTTATTTTTCTTATCGGATCAATTTAAAAAAAACAAATTCATTTTTTACACTGTAAATTTGCCTTTGTTATTGAAGATTTAGGTATTACTTGTTAAATTCATGGTTAAGGTATTTGGCTTTCTAATAAACTACTTACCCATCATAAAAATATCGGTGTTTTTTTGAAATTTTTGAAAACCAGATCAGCAAAATTAAACCCGCACATGATACCCATGCCGCAATTTCAAATGCTTCAGGAAAACTACCGATTCCGGCAATATTACCAAGAATAAAAGCTCCACTACCGGTTCCCATTGCACGCGAATAAGTCGTAAAAAGAGCCTGTGCTGACCCTAGACGCTGCGGATGAGCCTTTTCTTTGATGAATATTAATGATCCAAGATAAGCTCCTGAAAATTGAATCCCGTGTAAAAACTGGCTAAATAACACAACATCTTCTCTTGAAAACCATGCCAGTATGAATAAACGTAAAATACCGGCGCCAAAACTAATGCCGATTAAAAAAACAGAGCCATATTTTGTCAAAATAAAAGGAGAAATTGAAAATAAAAGAACTTCAACAAGTGTTCCAATTAACCATGCAAACGGAACCGGCTCTAAAGGAAATGAAAAGTTTTTAATGTAATCGCTTACAAGATACTCTGCAGCAGAAAAACTAAAAAAAAATAAAAACATAATTAAAATAAAAAATAAAAAAAACGGAGAACCTGACAGTTTTCGTATTCTTGACCATGATATTTGTTCTTGAGTCTGGAAGGTTATATCTCTACCTTGCGGCAATAAATACAACGCTGCCGTACTTATTATAAAAAAACCTGAGCTAATTTTGATAGCCGTAGAAGGATTAATTTTAATAAACATTAAAACTGCATTTGAAAGCGCAAAACCGAGAGTTCCGAATAACCTGACCCTGCCAAAAGAATTGCTCTTAAATCCATTTTGAAGATAAGACACATTTACCAGCGAAATTATGCCGCCCATGGCAAACATAAACAGTCCAAAAAATATGCTGGCATAAATTATCTGGTGATTATATAAATGAACAATTGAAAATAAATATGCCGCGATACCGGTAATGATGCTCATTACAACTACAGGATATCGAATTCGCAACGTTTTATCAGAAATATATCCCGTTAAAAAAGTACCAATGGGCATGGCAACCTGCCCGAATAAAAAAATTATTCCAGGAGCCTGAATATTGAGTTCTGAAAAGACATATGGACCAACCTGAGGTACAACTAACCCCATTCCTATAAAAAACAACAAGAACCAGAATTTATAATAATTGTATGGAATAAAATATTTTTTCAAATATCAATCTTGTATAGAATCCAGAGCGTCATCGACATTCTTATAAACTTCAAGAATAGAGCCAAGCTTCGTAATTTCAAGAAGATTGTCGACATCGGAGCTGACAGAACAAAGGGCAAATCTTCCATTCTTTTTTTCAATTTCCTTGAAAATATTCAAGAATATTCCCAGAGCGGCTGAGTTTATAAAAGGAACATTTTTCATATTCACAATAATTTTTGGAACCTCGTTTTGATGCAGGCATGTTTCAAGTTCATCTGCCAGATCGAACTCCATTCCGGACTTTATAGCTCCGTCAAGTTCAATTATCCAGATATCATCTTTTTTCCTCGTTTTTGCTTTCATCAATAAACTTCCTTAAAACTCTGGGATATAAAACAAAAGTAATTTCGTTTCTGCAAGAACTTTTTGCAGAATATAGATTCCACATTAGCAGCCATTCTCGGTGAATGGGTGGGATTTTTATATAAGGAAGTAGCGGTGGTCTTTTTATTCAACGTCGAAAATTTTTCGTAAAGTTCTTTATATAACAAGTCTTCTTTTGATTATGTCCGCATCG
>Ga0224495_10001125_pt1 | contig 19494 bp, 25 predicted proteins | sample SF_Jul11_sed_USG_FD_168128 | JGI IMG/M metagenome (GOLD analysis project Ga0224495, IMG submission 168128) | Sediment microbial communities from San Francisco Bay, California, United States - SF_Jul11_sed_USGS_4_1 | ecosystem: Environmental > Aquatic > Marine > Sediment | place: USA: California... | reverse complement strand
CCTCGGTCCGACAACGGGAGCCGGATCCACCTGCACCAGGGTTGCCGCAGCAGGGACTGTCACGCTGAACTGGACGTCCTTCGTCGGCTCCGACTGCACCCACACCCACGAAATGGAGACCCTGCTGCCCGATGTGTCCGCCGGGCCGGTGAGGGCCTCATACATGGCCGTGCGCGTCTCCTCGAGCGTCAGCTCCACCACCGGACCGCCGTCGCCGTCAACGATCTCGTAGTCGCGCTCTTGGTCGATCGCATCGCTGAGGGCAGAGTCGAACACCTCCCCGACCCAGAAGGGTTCGGCTCCCTGCGGGATCGGGATTCGAACCGTCGCAGGCAGGGGTGCGTCGGTAGGAATCGATACATAGGCCACCATCGAAGCCGCTCCCTGCTGCTCCTCGGGGTAGAGCTGCACGAAGAGAGTAGAGTCCTCGAGCGAGACGGGGGCCGCCGAAGCGGAAGCCGTCGCGACGAAGAGGAGGGTCGCGCAGAGGGTAGACAGGATACGCGGATTTCGTTGGATCATCTGGCAGACCTCACCGGAAATCGATTGCAGGACGGCACCTCGGCCGCGGTTCACCTATTCTAGCGGAGCTGACACATCAACCGCACGACTCAGAGGGCAAATCCTTCCGACAGCCGATTGCGCTGTGTGGGGGGAAGACGCGTCCGGCACTGCGTTCAACCTTCGCGACCGTCTAGTCCTTCACGATCTGCAGAAACTGCTTGAACTCGGGTGTGCCGGCTGCTCCTATCGCCTCGTACATTATCGCCTCCGAAGTCGTCACGACGACGCCCGCGCTGCGCAGGCGGTCCAGCGCGACATCGTGATCCATGTCGTCTCGTGAGCAGCACGCATCGGCCGCGACTTGAACCTCATAGCCGCTTCCGGCAAGTGCGAGTGCGGTCTGCGCCACACATATGTGCGTCTCCATCCCGACGACGACGACCTGCCTTCGTCCCGTGGCGCCAAGCGCGCTCTCGAAGCTAGCGTCGGCCGTGCAACAGAAAGACATCTTGTCCACTCCGGTGACGCGCGCACCCTCCTCCGCCAAGGACACGAGAGTCGCCTCCAGTCCTTCGACCGTGCTGCCCAGACCCTTTGGGTACTGGCGAGTCACGATGATGGGTGCGTCCACGAGCGCGGCACACTTCGCCAACCGCTCCGCCGCTGCAACGACCCGATCGCAGTGTGTCATCGCCGAAGCAAGGCGTTCCTGGATATCGATGATTGCGAGAACGAATTCCTCGCGAGAGACGAGGGTCTTCTCAGATTCGCACATCTCCGCAGCCTCCCTGCCGGGTTCGGCTCACGATTCTACCGGACGCGACCGGCTCAGCAGCCGTCCGCTGGGTATAAACCTGCGTGTGCCCCCGGCACCTTCGTACCGCGCGAGGAGGAACCATGAGCGACGCCCCGATTCTGTCCGGAGTCAATCTCGTGACCGATCTCGATCAAGTCACCGACTTCGAGCGCAAACATACGCCCTACGTCGCAATCGATGCCATCGGCGAGAAGGTCCGGGTGACGATCGAGGTGGGACACTACGTCGCGCACCCGAATCAAGCGGACCACTTCATCGACTGGATAGAGCTCTATGCCGACGACGCGCCGATCGCCCGCTTCGATCTATCCCCCGTCGCGACCGACCCGGCCGTCTCGATCGTGATAACGCTCGATGCCGGCACCGTAGTGCGCGCAGTCCAGCACTGCAACCTGCACGGTCTCTGGGCAGCGGAGGTCACCCTCTAGGGCCACGCCGCCGAAGCTACCGGCCGAAGAAGCCGCTGATTCTGCCAGTCTCCAAAGTCGCGCCGTCTACGGCGCTCAGGAACTCATCGAGCGTCGCATCTTCGGCAATCTCGAGTTCTGCGACATCGAGTGCGTACATCGTGACCTCGTACTCGTGATCCCCGGATCCAGGTGGCGGCTGCGGCCCACCGTAGCCAACCGATCCGAACGTGTTGCGGAGCTCACGGCTTCCCGCCGGTATCGCGCCACCGGACGCGCCCTCGGCTATCTCCAACGTTGAGACCGGTATGTCGACGACCATCCAGTGGACCCAGTTGTCGGCAACCGGATGCCGATCGACGACCACGAGGGCATACGTCATGGTTCCTGCGGGCGCGCCGCTCCATCGCAACGGAAGGGACACGTTCTCGCCGCCTTGAACCCCCGTGTTCGCATAGCGGACCGCAATCGCGCCTCCGTCCTCGAACGCATCGGATGCGAGCGTCATCCCCTCCGCTTCAACCGGGCGATCCCTGTCGACAGGCGTCGTGGTCGACGGCTCGTCCGCCGAGCACCCGGTAGTCATGGCGACAAGAGTCACAAGCACGACGACCACGCCAGCTCGATTCAGCGCTGACATGTAGCCCCCAACCCTGAGATGCTCGACTGGCGAGACTACTCTGAGGCCACCGTGCAGGCAATCATGGTCTCCCCGCCAGGCTCTTGACTGATTGCCAGCGTCGCGATTCGGCCGCTCTTCTCGAACGAGAGCATCGCGGAATCGCCTTCCGAGGTCCCCGCGCTGAACTCGCTCGTCATGTTCCAGCCCTTGTCGTCGAACTCGCTCTTGTACCACTCGAAGACGTCGTTCACCGAATCATTGGTGACTACGCTGACCGTGTAGTTCTCGACGCCTCCCGCCGCGATCTTGCCCGAACTCTCGATCGTTCCGTCTTCATATACGGGCACGTCGGAAGGGAAGCCTTCGGCCAGTTCGGCCTCGGATCCGGATATCTCGACGCTCTCGCCGTCCTCACCGGTGATAGTGACCTTGTTCTCGTCGAGTTCGACATCCGAGCCGGTAGCATCTTCCATCGCCTTCTCTGCGACTTCCTCGGCGACCTTCTCTTCCGCGCGTTGGCAAGCCGTCATGCCGAAGACGAGCGTCACGCAGAACGCGACCACAACGATTGCAGGCAGTCTCATGGCGGTTCCCTTCCAAACAAGCTTCCCTGGTTCTCTTGAGTTCATCCTAGCACCGGCATGTGACGTCCGCGGTTCGCGCCATCTTGAACCCCCTTCGTCGGCAACGCGCTACGATGATCGCGACATCTGAGGAGCGAGCATGCACGAGTACCGGATTCCGGAGACCGACGAAGCCCTGCTTGCCGAATGCGACGTGCAGGTGTTCCGCGCGTCGGGTCCCGGCGGCCAGTCGGTCAACACGACCGACTCAGCCGTGCGCCTGGTCCACGGGCCGAGCGGTATCACCGTCACGTATCGGCGCGAGCGCAGTCAGCTCCGAAACAAGCGCGAGTGCCTCAAGACGCTGCGAACGCGTCTCGAGAATGCCCTGCGCCCCGTTCCCGTGCGCAAGGCGACGAAGCCGTCGCAGGCGGCACGAATGCGAAGGCTCACCGCCAAGAGACACCTCTCTCAGAAGAAGCGCACTAGACAGCGGCCCCCTTCCGACGAATGACAGTCATCGCAACTCGGCCGGGTAGTACCGCTGGCGTGCAACGGCCGTGATCACGAGACCGCCACCGGCGCTCTTCGCCTCATACATCGCTTCATCGGCCGCCTTGAGAGCCTTGTCGGCAGGCATCTGAGGTTCGATCGGCGCGATGCCGACGCTCAGATCGAACTCGAAGCCGTGTTCGGCGCCAATCTCGCACACCCTGGCGCGCAGTTCGTCGGCACGCTTCATAGCGGACTGGAGATCGCCGCCTTCCATCAACACCGCGAACTCGTCACCGCCGATTCTGGCAACGATATCGGGCGCGCGAACGACCTCGCGCAATGCGCGCCCGATGTCCGCAAGTAGTTCGTCGCCGTAGGCATGTCCGCCTATCTCGTTCGCCTGCTTGAACCGATCGATATCGGCGAAGACAAGCATGGCTGTTGCACCACGCGCGACCCGCTCCGCGGCGCGCTCGAGTGCGTGAAAGAGCGAGACGCGGTTCGGTAGTCCGGTAAGTGCATCGTGAGTCGCAAGGTGCTCCAACGTGTCTCGAGCGCGCTTGATCTCCGTGATGTCCCGGCCCACCCCCACCACGCCTGTTATCGCGCCATCGGCGTCGCTCATGGGCGCAAGAGCGGTCTGGTAGTACACTCGATCGCCCCACGGAACGTCGAACCACCGCTCGTAGGTGATGTCCTCACCCGCAAGAACGCGTTCGTTGAGCGGTTCGAAGAACTCGCGAGTTTCCTCGCCGAAGATCTCCCACGACGTCTTGCCGAGGAACATCGCGGGCGTGAGTCCGTGCACCGCAAGCCAGCGGCCCCATATCCCCGCGTACCGCTGTTCCGCGTCCAGGTGGAAGACCACATCGCCGGCCGCGTTCAGCAGCGCGTCGTACTGCTCGGGTTTCAAGCCTTTCATCCGGGTCTCCTTGCGCAGATGCTTCCAGCGCCCCGAAACAGGTCCTGTCCCCCTCCTCTATTCTCCTCCGCAGCCGCCTCTATGCCCTCTGTCCTGACAGCTAGAACATGACAAGTCGAGGGCTTCGAAGGACGAGCGGCGTCTCCCCCAGGTGGTGCCGTCTCGACGCACCAAGCGTCAGACCGCCGCGCAGGTCACCAGTTCCAGCCGTTTCCGTGACGATTCATATCGCAGCCAGGACACTCGCAGGTGCCGTTGCGCGCCTGCGATCTAGGCTCACCGTTGTCCCCGGCGAACGCCGTTGCCGGCACGGCAAGAAGAGCCAGAAGACACACCACCGCTACGAACCGACGAATACAGACCATCATTCGAGCCTCCAATACTCGCGCTGACCTTACCCCCCATAGTCCAGAACGCGCGAAGGCGCTTCTCGGGTGCGCAACAAGGCCACTCGGAAGCTGAGTTGAGGACTGACGCGGACGAGCCGACGACTCCTGCGACGCACCTAGTCGTCCGGGTAGGCCAGGTAGGGCTCGCCTGCCTGCGGAGGATCGGGCCACTCCCGTCCGTCGATGACCTCGTGAAGGCTGTGGAACGCCTGCCCCAACGAAGCGTCTTCGTGAAGCGCGGCCTCGATCGCCGAGTAGGCGTCCGACTGCCTCTCGTACGACTGGGTCGAACGATAGCCGACCCACCAGAAGGTGCCCTCAGTCGACGTGGTGTCCAGACTCGCGCCGTCGCGCATGAACTCGGCGAAGTAGCGCATGCGCTCGTCGACCACGTCCTCGACCGCCTTCTCGCTGATCGAGACGGAATCTAGCTGACGCTGGAGGCTCGCGGCCTTCAAGGCGAGCAGTATCTGCCCCGCCGAGAACACCGCCAACACCCCCACTATCACGAACGCGAGGACCGATTTCCTCATCGTCGCCCCTAGATTGCACGCGCAACTGAAGCATGATACTTCCCCAGAAGGGACATTCATACACGTCTGCCTCGGCGATCGTCGCTTCTTGTGGAAGAAGCGAACCACGCCCAGAGCCTCCAGATAGGACCATCCGGGAATACTTCCGAGGTACGCTCTGTGTCCAAGTCTTCCTTGGCGGTTTCGCGGTGGCGAACATCAAACTGAAGGGGTGGGGAACGTGCAGCGCACTAGGTCCGGACCCGGATACGGGCTCGCGATCGCATTCGGAGCCTTCGTCGGCGGCCTTGCCGTCATCTGGGCCACGGACGCGATTCCCAAGATGGCAGACAAGATGATGGCTCGCATGGCCGAAGGTGGCATGCCGGAGCGCTGAGCCGAGATGATGTCGGGCTTCGGGAAAGCCCGCCATGACGAAGCCTCCGGAGACTAGCGCGTCAAAGTACGCCTGCCTAGCTCGCTAGCCTACGTCGTCGATCCACTCCTTGAGGGTCTCGAGGAACGGCGTGCGACCGTGTCGCTCGTACCACGGCACGTGTCCGCACTTGGGAATCCCGATGTAGGCAAGCTGTGGGATGTGGCGCTGCAGGACGTCGCGAGTCCGAGTGCCCGGATGCACATCCTCGTCTCCGTGCAGCATCAACACGGGACATCGAATACCGGTGAATCGCGCAGGCTCAATGCATTCGTGCTGCAGCCTGGCCGCATCCTGCCATGTCTCCTCGAAACCGAGCGCATCCGGTTGCACGTCCCCGGAAACGAAGCCGAGCGGTTCGACGGCCTCGGCCTTCTCTGCAAGGGCTCCGATCTGGCCGAACAGATCGTCGCGCCATGCCCGATCCGTCGCCGCCTTCATCCTGCGCTGCAAATCCTCGTGCCTCGCCTGTCCTTGACGATCCATGCGTCGGCGCAGCGCAATCGCGTGAGACTCCCGGGACTCTTCGTCGTAGCAGCCGCACCCGACTAGGACCAGGGTCTTCACCAAGCCCGGGTACAGGGAGGCGAACGACAACCCCAGCATGGCGCCCCAGGACCAACCCACATAGGTCGCGCTCTCCGGAGCTACTTCGGCCATATCCCTGACGTGTTGCTCGACGGTCAAGGACACGTCACCACTGCGTCGCTGCAGCGGCTCGAGTACGGAGTAGTGTGGAGCGAGCGTGCCTGCGAGTGAGGCGAGCGAACCCTGCGCACCAGGGCCTCCATGAAGAAGGACCACAGTCGGTCCGCTTCCGCCGTGCTTCCGAACGTCGATCGGACCGACCAGCATTCCAGACCCCCTCTACGTCAGAACAATCCCTCCTGCCTCGACGCCTCGCCAGGCGATTGAAGTCCAAGATGCTCGTATGCTCGCGGCGTCGCCTGCCTACCCTTCGGCGTTCGCGCAAGAAAACCGAGTTGGAGCAGGAAAGGCTCATAGACATCTTCGAGAGTGTCGGGCTCTTCTCCTACTGCGGCCGCCAGAGTATTCAGCCCGACCGGTCGACCACTGAACTTGTGTATCAGGGTCTCCAGGATCGCCACATCCATCTTGTCGAGCCCCACGTGGTCGACCTGGAAGAAGGCCAGTGCCTCCGCGGCGATGTCCTCACTCACGTTTCCGTCGTGGCGCACCTGTGCATAGTCGCGCACGCGCTTTAGCAGTCTGTTCGCCAACCTTGGGGTCCCTCGCGAGCGGCGTGCAATCTCCCTCGTGCCCTCCTCGGTGATCGGCACTTTCAGGATTTCGGAACTGCGCCCCACGATGCTGGCGAGCTCTTCGGCAGAGTAGTAGTCCAACCGGAAGGCCATGCCGAATCGGTCGCGCAACGGACCCGTGAGCAGCCCCGTGCGCGTCGTCGCGCCCACGAGCGTGAACCTCGGCAAGTCGAGACGCAGGCTTCGCGCCGCCGGGCCTTGGCCGATGACGATGTCGATGGCGAAGTCCTCCATCGCCGGGTAGAGAACCTCCTCGACCGCTCGGTTGAGACGGTGTATCTCGTCGATGAAGAGAACGTCGCGCGCATCGAGGTTCGTCAGAATCGCCGCGAGGTCGCCGGCGCGTTCGATTGCGGGTCCGCTCGTCGTCTTGATGGCCACGCCCAGCTCGTTCGCGATCACATGTGCCAGCGTCGTCTTGCCGAGACCGGGTGGACCGGAAAGCAGGATGTGATCCAGAGCCTCGTCGCGTCCGCGTGCGGCCTCTATGAGAACGCCCAGGTTCTCCTTGACCCGAGTCTGGCCGAGATACTCGTCCAGCTGACGCGGTCGCAAGTTTCGATCGATCTCGAGGTCGTCCTCGGTGAAGTCTGCCGAGACCAGCCGCTCGGACTCGCTTTCGGCCAGCTCACGACGTTCCTCATCGCTTTCCCACACGGTGCTCACGGCGACACCCATCTTTGCGTGCTCACGCGCCACCCCCGAGTCGTTTGAGCGCGTGCTTCAGCAGGGCCCCCGCGTCTTCAGCAGAACCCTCGTACCCTTCCATCGCCTTGGCTATCTCGGGCGAGGAGAAGCCCATCCCCAGCAGCGCGTCTCGCGCCTCTGATGCCGCCGCCGGAGCGACCGCTCTGGCAACCGCTCCGATGTCGGGCACGCCGAGCTTGTCCTTGAGATCGAGAATCATCCGCTGGGCTGTCTTCTTGCCGATCCCGGGCACGCTTGAGATGAGTGCCACATCTTCGCGAGCGATTGCCTCTGCAAGTGTGCCCGGCGAGTATGAGGACAGTGCCGCAAGTCCCACCTTCGGCCCCACTCCGCTCACCGTGATGAGCTTCTCGAAGAGGTCTTTCTCCTCGGCATTCTCGAACCCGAACAGCGACAGTTCGTCCTCGCGCACGTGAAGGTACGTGAGAATCGTGACCTCGTCGCCTTCGGCGGGCAGTGCCGCAAGCGAGCCGGTGGACATCGCAAGTCGGAATCCCACGCCACCGACGTCGATGACACAGTCCACGGTACCCCTGGCGGCCAATCTTCCCGTGAGAAACTCGATCACGAGGCGACCTCCGGTGGGGCGGCGAGGCGCGCGGCGCGCGTGGCCTTGGCCTTCGCGAGACGCACGCGCCCTTCGGCGCCGCTAGCATGTGCGTGGCATATCGCAATCGCAAGCGCGTCCGCGGCATGATCGGGACGCGGCTCCTCAGGCAAGCCGAGAAGCACCCGAACCATGTAGGCAATCTGCCGCTTGTCGGCCGAACCGGTACCCACGACGGTCTTCTTCACCTGCGGCGGACTGTACTCGCCCAGCGCGAGCCCGGAACCTGCGGTCGCAAGGAGCGCAACGCCCCGTGCTTGACCGGTCGCGAACGCCGACTTGGCATTCGACCCGAAGTAGATGCTCTCGACGGCGCATTCGGTCGGCCCGTAGCGGTCGATCACGTTCACGAGCTCCTCGTGCAGACGGGCCAGACGACCCGGAAGCGGTTCTTCCGAAGAGGTGGTAATGCACCCATAGGCCAGGCATCGATGTTTCGACCCGGCGCTTTCGATGACTCCCCAACCCGTGTTCGCCAGGCCGGGATCTATGCCGAGGATGATCACGCACGCTCCCCCGCAGGTCGAGTGCAATCGAACATATGTTCAGGGTAGCGCAGGGATGCAGTAGCGTAAAGCGGGGCGGGGGCCGGAGCCTCACGATTGCCCTCCGGCAACCCCTGTCTCACATCGAGTCCAACCGAGTCAGCCCGGCACTGCGAGCCGCGCGAACGGCCTCCGCATACTCCTCGGCGGTCAAACGGCGGTCGATCTCGGGAAACTCGTCCGCGTGGAAACACGGCCTGTACTGCGCCATCACGTTCACGTAGGTGTTCGGCGAGAGTTCTTCGGCAATGAAGCGCATCACTTCGCACGTGCCTGACAGTCCCTCGGGAAGTACGAGGTGGCGAACGAGCAGTCCGCGCGTCGCGACTCCTCGCGAATCGACTTCCAGTTCGCCCACTTGGCGATGCATCTCGCGAAGCGCATCGCGGTTGCGCTCGGGATAGTCGCTCGCACCGGAAAGCCGCTGCGCCGTGTCGGCATCCGCATACTTCGCGTCGGGCATGTAGATGTCCACTACTCCGTCAAGCAGTCTCAGCGTTTCGAGCGATTCGTAGCCCCCGCAGTTCCAGACAAGCGGCAAGCTCAAGCCGTCCGCCGCCGCCGCGTCGAGCGCATCGAGAATCTGCGGCGTGAAATGCGTGGGAGAGACGACATTGAGGTTCTCGCAGCCCAAAGACTCGATATGCAGGAAAGCGTCGGCGATCTCCCGGGCGTTCAACTCCGCGCCGTTGCCTAGGTGCGAGATGTCGTAGTTCTGACAGAAGACGCAGTGCAAGTTGCAGTGCGCGAAGAAGACGGTGCCCGAACCACGGCTTCCGACCAGCGGGCGCTCCTCGCCGATGTGCGGTCCGAAGCTCGCCACGCGTGCCGCCGCCCCCGCACGACAGATTCCGCGTCCCGCTGCAAGACGATCCACTTGGCACTCGTGCGGACACACGCGGCAGGCACGCAAGCCGGCAAGCGCCTCGTCGGCGCGACGTCGCAGTTCGCCCGAAGCCTGCAGGTCCGTGTATCGAGTCTCGGCCATGAGGCAGTCATCCCAGGTCAAACAGCAGGTCGATGTCTAGGACTCGAGCGTCGCGGCGATCTCCTCGGTCAGCTCCATCGTGTGATACACGTTTTGGATGTCGTCGTGATCCTCCAGTGCGTCGACGAGACGCAGCACCTTCTTGGCATCCTGAAGGGCCACAACCGTCGTGTTCTGCGGCTCCATCACGAGCTCGGCGCCCTTGACCGGCACCCCGGCTTCCTCGAGCTCCGCCTTGATGGCCATGATGTCGCCGGGTGCGGTGTAGACGAGCCACTCTCGCTCGCCCTCCTCCATATCCTCGCCCCCGGCATCGGCAACGAGCAGAAGGAGCTCCTCCTCGTCGGGCGCCCCCTCCTTCTCAAGCACGATCTCGCCCTTCCGCTCGAACTGGAACGCTACCGACCCGCTCGCACCCAGATTGCCGCCCGCGCGCGCGAACGCGGAGCGCACGTCGGCTGCCGTTCGGTTTCGGTTGTCGGTCAGAGCCTCAACATAGATCGCGACACCTGCGGGCCCATAGCCCTCGTAGACAACATCTTCGTAGTTCTCGGCATCACCGGCACCGAATGCCTTGGCGATCGCAGACTCGATCTTGTCCTTGGGCAGCGAGTACGATTTCGCCTTGGCGATCGCGGCGGCAAGGGTAGCGTTATTCTCCGGGTTGGGATCCCCGCCCGCCTTCGCCGCGACGGTGATTATTCGCGAAAGCTTGCTGAAGAGTGCCGACCGCTTCTTGTCCTGTGCGGCCTTGCGGTGTTTGGTGGTTGCCCACTTCGAGTGCCCGGACATCGCGTGTCTCCTCTATGCTCCGATGACGTCCTCGATGAAGTATCGGTGGATGCGCGGATCGCCGGTCAACTCGGGGTGAAACACCGTCGCGAGCATCCGCCCCTGCCTCGCGGCGACCACGACTCCCTCGTGCCGGGCGAGCACCGTCACGTCCTCGCCCACCGCTTCGATCCAGGGCGCACGGATGAACACGCCTCGAAAGTCACCACCGTGCAAATGGGCCACGGCAAGATCGACCTCGAAGGAATCGACTTGTCGGCCGAAGGCGTTGCGCCTCACGGTGATGTCCATCAGTCCGAGGCTGCGCTGCCCTTCTACTCCGTCGAGGACGCTGTTGGCCACGAGGATTGCCCCTGCACAAGTCCCCCAGACGGCCATACCCTGCCCTTGGCGCAACTTGATCGGGTCGTAGAAGCTGTAGGACTCCATCAGCTTGCCGATGGCGGTCGACTCGCCTCCAGGGATTATCAGACCGTCGAGATCCTCGAGCTGCTGCGGCAACCGCACGGACACCGCAGCGACTTCGAGGGCTTCGAGCAGCATGACGTGCTCTCTAAAAGCCCCCTGGAGGGCGAGAACTCCGACCCGCACGCTACCAGCCCCGCTCCTGCATCCTCTCCGCCTGAGGGATGTCGGGGATGTTGATGCCGACCATCGCCTCTCCGAGGTTGCGCGATACCTTCGCGATGATCTCCGGGTCCTCGAAGTGTGTCGTCGCCTCGACGATTGCTTTGGCACGCACGGCGGGATCGCCGCTCTTGAAGATGCCGCTGCCCACGAACACACCGTCGGATCCCAGCTGCATCATCAGTGCGGCGTCTGCCGGCGTCGCGATGCCGCCGGCCGCGAAGTTCACGACGGGGAGCTTGCCGTTCTCGTGCACCCATTTCACCAGCTCGCTCGGCGCTCCCAGTTCCTTTGCGGCGTCGAACAGCTGCTCTTCCGAGAGTCCGACGACCCAAGCGATCTCGTCGCTGACCTGCCTCATGTGCCGAACAGCCTCCACGATGTTCCCGGTGCCGGGCTCACCCTTGGTGCGTACCATCGCGGCGCCTTCGGCTATGCGACGCAGCCCCTCGCCCAGATTGCGGCAGCCACATACGAAAGGAATCGTGAAGTCCCATTTGTTGACGTGGTACTGCTCGTCTGCGGGTGTCAGCACCTCAGACTCGTCGACGTAGTCGACGCCGAGCGACTCGAGAACCTGGGCCTCCACGAAGTGACCTATGCGGCACTTCGCCATCACCGGGATCGAGACCGCGTCGATGATCTGCTCGACTATTGTCGGGTCGGCCATGCGCGCGACGCCGCCGGTTGCCCTGATGTCGGCGGGCACGCGTTCGAGCGCCATGACGGCGACGGCCCCTGCATCTTCGGCTATGCGCGCCTGATCGGCCGACACGACATCCATGATGACGCCGCCTTTGAGCATCTCGGCCAGACCGGTCTTGACGCGCAGGGTGCCGATTTCCTTGGAGCTGTCAGACACTTGAACAGGACCCCTTCGTCGTGTGGCGGGTGCGCGAGGCCGCGCTCCGAATCGTGCGTGCGACCACGTGATTGTACCCGCCGAGAACAGGAGGCGCCACCTGGGGCGCTACTTCATGGTGATGTTCACGTTGGGAGCGATGACCTGGAACCAGGTGTTACCAGGGGACAACTTGATCTGATTGCCGTCGGCGTCCACGAACTTCGGCGGGTTCTTCTCGTCGGCCACCCACTGCCCGTCGAAGCGCTGCCCGTCCCGGAAGACCGATACCTGCCCCTTGCCGGTCAGCGCGATGCTGTAGGTCGTCGAGCCGAACTTGTCGCGGCTTGCCACCCGGTACTTCGCCCGCATGACCACTACGTTCCTGGCCGTTATCTGCTTGCCGGTCTCTGCGTCCTTGTGCACCGAGCCGTTGTTGACGCGCAGGTACCTATCCGATCCTTCGTCGTAGGTCCAGGTGACCCGGTTCGCATCGGAGAAGGGCACGAACACTTCGGTGACAGTCACCGTCGCATCTGCCGAAGACCTTTCGAACTGGAACGCGCGGATATCCGCCGTTGTGCGCATGTCCCGACGTTTCGCCTCTTCGAGAAGCTTGCCGAAGCTCATCCACAGGTTGTGCGGCCCTCGTCTACCCGCCTTCCTGTAGTAGGGGTACGAAACGCCTGCATCCTGGCTGAGATTCGGGATGCCAGCCGAATTCACGCGAGCGCCTACCGTCGAGCTCGCCCCGGAGAACGCGAACAGCGCCCCATACTGAGGAACGACCGTCACATCGGACAGTCGAGCGCTGCGTACAGGCCCCACCTCGCCACTGATGTCGGAATGGAAGATGGCGTTGAACCGCGTAATCCCGCCTTCGGTCACCGTCTCGTAGACTACGTCGGCACGCTGGATGCCCCACTGCGGCCGAGACTGTGGCGAGTTCTCGATCTTCACCGAAACGGGCCGCCGGGAGATCGCCTTCTCACTGGCAGCCTCGAGACCGGTGAGCGGCCATCTGGGGACGCTGGCCGGCTTGTCAACGACGCGCTCCAGATTCGCCTCGGGCCACGCAGACGTAACTTCGACGGGCCCCTCCTCTTCGTCCAACATGTAGTAGTACGCTGCAGCTAGACCGCCCGCGAGCACGAGAACCGTGCTCAAGGCGATGATCCATCTGTGATACTTGTGCCAGAACTGCTTCACCGCATATGCCTCCTCGAATCCATGCGGACGAGTCTAGAGAGGTACCCTTGACGGGTCAAACAGGTTTTCAGGTCTCGTAAACATGCCGATACTGTGATTGCGGGGGCGCCATTCAGTATGCGCAGACAACAGAAGCGACAGGACCGCCTAGGATGAGCTGCTATCTGCTGCACATGGTCGAGCAACCGGAATCCGACCCGTATGCAGACCCGGATCTGAAGGATCTCGTGGGTTCATATCCGCGCTTCTTCTGTTCACAGTGCAACCCGCCCGAGTCGCTGCGCCCTGGCGAGTCGGCGAAGTGTCTCGACCGCACCGGTCCGTGCTGGAAGCCCAACGCCAATCGTGCCTGATCCAGCAGGAGTCACCTACTCTTCGGATCCAGGCTCGACCGCGGAAGCACCTTTGGCTTTCCGTGCAGCCTCATTGATCCGCCGCTCGGCAGCCTTCTGTTCGCGATCCTGCTTGACGGCACGGAACACGAAGTAGGCTCCTACCAGCACCAGCGGCGCGCTGAGCGCCTGCCCCATCGTGAACGGCCCCAGGATGAAGCCCAGCTGCGCATCCGGCTCGCGCACGAACTCGATCCCGAATCTGAACGCACCGTACATCAGCGCGAACATGCCGAAGAAGAAGCCGTCGGCCCGCTTCCTGAGTGCCAGAAGCATCAGCACGACGAACATCACGAATCCCTCGAGAGTCGCCTCGTAGAGTTGCGACGGATGGCGAGGGAGGCCGTCGGTGCCCGGAAACACCATTCCCCACGGCAGATCGGTCGCGCGACCCCAAAGCTCGGCATTGACGAAGTTCGCAAGACGGCCGAAGAAGAAGCCCGCGGGAGCCCCGACCGCCGCCATGTCGGCAAGACGCAAGAACGGGATCTTGAACCGGCGCTTGAGCAGCACCCCCGCAAGGAGGATGCCCACGAAGGAGCCATGCCAGGACATGCCGCCCTGCCAGACGAGCAGGATTCGTGAGGGGTCCTCGACGTAGGTCGTCCCACCATAGAACAGAACGTATCCGAGACGCCCGCCCACCAGAACGCCGACGATGGCGTACAGGACAGCCGTCAGCACGTCATCGTCGGTAAGCCCTACCTTCCAACGGCGATTGAGCGCTCGAAACACGAGCCCCGCCACAAGGAATCCAGCGACATAGGCCAGGCCGTACCAGTGCACCCCGACGGGACCGATCCGCACTATCACGGGATCGATCTGCGGGTACGCTATCGCTGCCGGGGCAGGCAAGGCTTGCATCACGCGCCACCTCCTGGAGACGCCATGGCCTCCAGACGACCTATGCGTTCCTGGATGGGTGGGTGCGTTTCGAACAGCGAGTTCAGTCCTCGGCCTCCCCTATAGTCCTTGAGCGGATTGTAGATGTACATGGACTCTGTGGCCTTGTTCGCGACGCGCAGAGGCGACGGGTCGGATGCAATTTTGCGCAGAGCGTCGGCAAGACCTTGGGGGTAGCGCGTGAGCAGGGCTCCGTTGGCATCGGCGAGGTACTCACGTTTCCGCGAGATGGCCATCTGTATCACTGCCGCAAATATCGGCGCGAGCACCATGAGCAACAACGCGGCGATGGCGAGGACGCCGGAGACGCCTCCGCCATCTCTGCCACGGCCCCTGCGACCGCCACCACCCCACCACATGGCCCTCAACAACCAGTCGGCAAGCAGGACAACGGTGCCGGCCATGACCGCGGCCAAGGTCTGGACGAGCGTGTCGTAGTTCTTGATGTGCGCCATCTCGTGCGCGATGACGCCCTCGAGCTCCAGACGGTTCATCTTCTCGAGAAGGCCACGAGTGACGGCAATCGCCGCGTGCTCCGGATTCCGCCCGGTCGCAAAGGCGTTCGGCGCCGGGTCCTCGATGATGTAGGCCCTCGGTACCGGCAGGCCGGCGGCTATGGCAAGCCCCTCGACCGTGTTGACTATGTAGGGTTCGCTCTTCTTGCTCGCAGGTCGTGCACGACTCATGCCCAGCACGATCCGATCTGAGTACCAGTACGAGCCCCAGGTCATGAAGAACGCGATCCCGAGCGCGATCAGGAGTCCGCCCGGTCCCAGATCGGTCATGTAGCCGAAGGCCCACCCGACAGCAAGCACGAGCACGACGAAGAATACGACCAGTAGCACGCTCTTGGCCTTGTTCGAGGAGATCTGGTCGTACATCTATCACCTGCCGAAAAGTGGCGCCGCCGCGGCCCGCAGCTGCGGTTCGCGGCGGACTGATGCCTCCCGCTTCGGACTGTGCCTAGAACGAAACCTGCGGGGCTTCCCTCTCGGCTCCGAGTTCGATCTCGAAGTACTCGCGTGCAGCAAAACCGAACATGCCCGCGAGCACGTTGGCCGGGAATGTCTGGATGCCAGTGTTGTAGCTCATAGTCGTGTCGTTGTAGAACTGCCGGGCGTAGGCGATCTTCGATTCGGTTCCCGACAGCTCTTCCTGCAGCATCATGAAGTTCTGGTTCGCCTTGAGATCCGGGTAGGCCTCGGCCACCGCGAACAGGCTGCGGAGGGTCGACGTGAGCATATTCTCGGCCTGACCCTGCTCGGCCACGCTCTTGGCATCGATGGCCATCTGGCGCGCCTGAACGACCTTCTCCAGTGTTTCCTGCTCGTGCGTGGCATATCCTTTGACGGTCTCGACGAGGTTCGGAATGAGATCGTACCGTCGCTTCAGCTGTACGTCGATCTGCGACCAAGCGTTGTTCACCCGATTGCGCAGCATGATGAGACGGTTGTAGAGCACGATCGTCGCGCCGACGACCAGGAGAACCACGACGACGAGGCCGCCGAGACACAGCACCGCAACGGACATTCGACCCACATCCTCCCAAACTCGGCTGTTCATCGCAGGTGGTGCGGAGATACGCTACACTTGCCGTTCGCATGAATCGTAGCAGAAGCGGCCTGAGATGATTCCTCTCCGAGACCAGAACCCCACGGCCCGAGTGCCCTGGATCACGATCGCGCTGGTAGCGACGAACGTCGCCGTGTTCGCATTCGAGGTGACACGCACACCCGCCGAACTCGGCGCCTTCTTGTCGAGGTGGGGAGCGCATCCGGCGGCGCTGGCTTCTAGTCCGGGCGATCCGGCCCTATGGCTGACGGTACTGACCTCGATGTTCCTGCACGCCGGCTGGCTTCATCTGATAGGCAACATGCTGTATCTGTGGATCTTCGGAAACAACATCGAGGACCGCTTCGGCCCGATAGGCTTCATCGGGTTCTACCTGCTCTGCGGTGCAGCGGCGGTGGCTGCCCAGGTCACCTTGACTCCGGGCTCCACGGTGCCACTGGTTGGCGCCTCAGGCGCTATCGCGGGAGTCCTTGGGGCCTACGTGCTGCTCTACCCCCGAGCTCGAGTGGTCACGCTCATCCCAATCGTGTTCGTGTTCGAGATCGCCACCGTGCCCGCTGCCTTCGTCATCGGCTTCTGGTTCGTCCTGCAACTGATCCAAGGACTGGGTTCGCTCGGCTCACAGATGATGAGCGGCGTCGCCTGGTGGGCGCACGTGGGCGGTTTCGCGCTCGGCTTCGCGTTGGCGCTACCCTCGTGGTTCGCCGACAGGAGTGGACGAGGCCGTCGGAAGTCGAGATTCGCGACCTGGCGCTAGCACTGAGACTCAGCTCTCCCCGCAGCCAATCTCGCGCAGGATGTCGTCCACGTCGCTGACATCGGCAAGTTGACGCCGGAAGTACTCGCAGTAGGCCTCGACGCGGTCGGCGTCTTCTTCGTCGGTCTCTAGAACAAGATCCGCTTCGCGAGCCAGCGCGACTATGCCGGCTATCGGAACGATCTGGCTGCCGCCTTCTTCGGCCATTGCCTCGATCGCAGCCATGAGGAAGCTGGGGATGCGAACCATGACGGAAACTTCGCTGCCGCACTCTGGGCACGCGAAGATAACCTCTGCCTGCTCGGGTTCGCGCAGGACGACCGTATCGACGTCCTCTATCGTGACCTCAATAGGGCCGTCGACTGGGCACGTGATCATGAATTGCATCGTCCTCGCCTCCTCAGGCGAATCGGCCCTCGCCTCTATTCTACCTCGGCACGAAGTACGTCTGACGAGAGAGCCCGTGTCACATTTCGCACACGCAAGAAATGCGCCAGAGTGCTACGATGCGCAGCGTGTCCGAGTCCGCTTCCCACAATCAGACCGTGACCGATACGCGCCCGACACGCCGCTCGCGGTTCGCGCGCGGTCTCCGTTTGGGGCTCCCCATCTTCCTCGGCTACATGCCGGTGGGCATGGCCTTCGGCGTGATAGCGACGTCGATCGGGTTCTCGATCGCACAAGCGGGGATCTGCTCGGCCACGGCACTCGCCGGAGCGGGCCAGTTCATCGCCCTCGGCGTGCTCAAAGCGGGCGAAGGCGTCATCGCGGTTCTGGTGGCGACGACAGTCGTGAACCTGCGCTACGTGCTCTTCGGGGCGACTCTCTCGCCTCATGTGCGCGGCATGCACCTGCCCGCCCAGGCACTCCTCGCCTTCACGCTCACCGACGAGACGTTCGCCGTCAACATGAACGATCGCCGACAGGGTCTCTCTACCGGAGCGTCCATGGCCGGAGTCGGCGCGATAGCGTGGAGCGGGTGGGTCGGCGGCACGGTCGTCGGGGCGGCAACTGCCGCGTGGATCGGCGACCCGCGCGCCTGGGGCGTCGATTTCGCGATGGCGGCGATGTTCACGGCGCTGCTGGTTGCGATGGCCGAAACACGCCGGCATCTCCTGATCGGAGCCGTGGCCGGCGCGACTGTGCTCGCGCTTCCCGAGCTGGCGAGGCTAGACGTGCGAATCGGATCGAGTTGGTTCGTGGTCATAGCGGCAGTCGCTGCCGCCACACTGGGAGTCCTGGCGTTCGATGAATGACGCCGTCATCTGGACCGTGATCGCGGGCATGGCCATTCTGAACTTCGCGGTGCGCTTCGTGCCCATCGCCGTAGTCTCCAGGGTGAATCTCCCCGGCCCCGTATTGCGATGGCTCTCCTACATCCCTGTCTCGGTGATGGGCGCCCTAGTGGCGTCCGAAGTCCTGCGGCCCGGCGGCCAGATCGACATATCGCCAGCCAACCCGAGCCTCCTGGCTGCCGTTCTCACGGCCTTCGTCTATCGGTTCACACGCAGCTTCCTCGGTGCAACCGTTGCCGGAATGGCCACGTTCGTGTTCCTCCGCTCGGTCCTTGGCATGTAGTCCGGCCCTGGCACGATGCATCTTCCTCCGCTAGACTGACGCCCGTGCCCGACGGGTCTTCGGCTTCGTCGGCTACCCGCAAGACCGAAAGGATCCACGTGGCCCGCATTCGCCCGTTCTGCGCGCACACTTATGCGCGCACTTCACCGGACATCACCCCACTCGTAGCTCCTCCATATGACGTGATAGATGACGCCGAGCGCACCGCTCTACTAGCGCGCAGTCCGCACAACGTCGTCGCGCTCGAGCTGGCCGAAGGACCGCTCGACCCGCTCGTCGCAGACAACCGCTACGAGACTGCCGCGAAGCGCTGGCAGGCGTGGAGTCAGGAGGGCGTGATCTCGCAAGACGATACGCCCGCACTCTACCTACTCGAGCAACGGTTCGAATTCGGTGCGTCGCACGTCCGCCGACGTGCGCTCATCGCCGAAGTCGGTCTGCACGCGTTCGACGAAGGTGTCGTACTGCCGCACGAACGCACGCTGCCGAAGGCTCTGGGAGACCGGTTCAACCTGATCAAAGCGACCGGAGTGAACTTCAGTCAGGTTCTTGGGCTCTTGCACGACCCGGAACACTCGGTCGTCAAGGCGTTCAACGCCGTATCCGATACGCCGCCGACGCTGAGTGCGACAGACGACGCCGGAGTAGAGAGCCTGCTCTGGGCCCTCACGGACAGCAGGCGCATCAATCTCATCACCGAGGCTCTGGCCGACCAGCGCATCTTCATCGCGGACGGACATCACCGCTACACCGTCGCTCTCGCCTACCGGGACGAGCGCCGCTCGGATGATGATGCGGCGGGGCGCAAACCCGAAGGTCCCGATTACGACTACGTCATGATGGCTCTCGTCGATATGGACGATCCGGAGCTGGTCGTCCTCCCGACGCATCGCGTCGCCGCCATCGAGGGCAGCTTCGATCCAGCCGAGTTCTACGCGAGAATGGCCGAACACTTCGATGTGCGAGAGACGGGCCCCGAGGAGCCTACCGACGTCCTCGAAGTAATCGAATCCCCTGCATTCCTT
>Ga0224495_10001124_pt1 | contig 19499 bp, 15 predicted proteins | sample SF_Jul11_sed_USG_FD_168128 | JGI IMG/M metagenome (GOLD analysis project Ga0224495, IMG submission 168128) | Sediment microbial communities from San Francisco Bay, California, United States - SF_Jul11_sed_USGS_4_1 | ecosystem: Environmental > Aquatic > Marine > Sediment | place: USA: California... | reverse complement strand
GCCCGGGTCATCTTCGAAGCCCTCCGTGACAGGGTCGACCCGTGCGTGCGGATGGTATCGGTCTCGGTGTGGGAGTCCCCGGTCGCCAGGATCACCTATCGCCCCTAGCGCCGACGGTTTGCGCGGGACTCGGCTCCCGTGAGCACGTGGCGGGGGAGGCAGGCATGCGAAGGAGGTGGCATGCCGAGAAGACAAGTGTCCCGAGAAACCTCACCCGCGTGATCCCTACTCCGCAGCTTCCCGTTTCCCACCTTTGGAGTTCCGGTCCGGTGAACCAACTCGCGCTGTGTCCACGTTCACGGTCCCCCGCCGGCGGCTACTGGTACGCTACTTTTCGAGACTCGCCAGGTCCGACTTCTCGGGACGGCTGTAACGATACGCATAGCTCAGACAGTGGTCAATAGGTTCCGGAGACATTTCTCACATATGCGACGAACGGAACCCATTGCCCGCCAAACGGCACTGGTTTTTGGGGGAACGGGCGTACATCCGTTCGCACGCTCTCTCAACGGCACCCACATCGCACCGGCACACTTTATCCCTTAGAATAGACGAAGCGTACCGCCTTCATTGACCCACCAGAACAGCACGATCCGCTCGGCAAAGGGGAGCGCACAAATGACCAGCGCGACTGTCGAGGAGTACCTCGAAGCAATCTACAAACTCAGCGAGAGAGGTCCCGTCAGGCCTACTCCCATAGCGGAAGCGGTCGGCGTTTCCGGTCCCACGGTCACCGCCACGCTGAGACGCCTGCAGGACAAAGGCCTCGTGTCCCGCGTGGGCGGGGCCGTATTGCTCACAGAGGAAGGGCGCTCGCTGGCCCTCGACATCATCCGCCGCCACAGGCTCGCCGAACGGTTCCTCGTTGATGTTCTCGGCATGCCGTGGGAAGAGGCGCACGAGGATGCCTGCCTCTTGGAGCACGCCCTATCCCCGCGCGTCCTGGGCCGTCTCGAACAGTACCTCGAGAACCCCACGGTGTGCCCTCACGGCCACCCGATTCCCACTGAAGAGGGCGAAGTCGCGGAAGTCTCCGGCACCTCGCTGTCTGATTTCGGACCCGGAAGCAGGGCGCAGATCTTGCAGGTGTCCGAGGACGACGAGGCAATGCTGGCCTACCTCGGCTCCATGGGGATGTTCCCCGGCACCGTGGTGTCCGTGACCGAGGTCGCACCGTTCAGAGGGCCACTACTCATCGAGGTGGACGACTCCACGTACGCCCTCGGCAGAGACATCGCCGAGAAGATACTCGCCAAGTCTGCCGGGAAGCGGTAGCCCCCAGTGGCGTCGAGCGCACGGACGTGTCACGGCCCGTCCTCGGTGGCGCTCTTCCCCGAAGGTCGCCCAGAGACGGTAGTCGCCCTCGTCGGCAATCCAAACGTCGGCAAGTCGACTCTGTTCAACCAGCTCACGGGCCTAGGAGTCGTCACTGCCCACTATGCGGGCAAGACTGCGGAGGTCAACGTCGGCCGTACGCGCGTCGGTGACGTAGAAATGGACGTGATGGACCTCCCGGGCACCTACGGTCTTGCAGGCGACACCGAGGCGGCGTCGACGTCGCGACAGGCCTTGCTGGAGGTTTCGCCCGACGTCGTCGTCGTCGTTCTCGACGCGACGAACCTGTCGCGCAATACCGTTCTCGCGCTGGAAGTGCTCGAGTTGCAGATGCCGACCGTGGTCGTAGTGAACCTCTCCGACGAGGCCGCACGTCGTGGCATTGTCATCGACGCCATGGAGTTCTCGGAGCGTCTGGGGGCACCGGTATTCAGAACGACCGCCGTGGACGGCATAGGTGTCTCCGGACTGATGGAGTACGTCGCCTTGCTCGCAGAAGGGGAGCTCGACCTCGACGAGCCGTCACCGTCATATAGGGAACCCTTCGAGCGAGTCGTGCGACCTCTGGTCGATGCGGTCGCAAAGTCCGGATGTAGCCCCTACGAGCTGCCGCCGCGTGCTACCGCCTTCCGCCTCCTTTCAGGCGATTCGGAAGTCACCGAGGCGGTCCGCTCCGAGGGTGTCTCAGGCATCTCGAGAGTCGCAGACGAGGCGCGCGCGGCTCTGGCTGCGGTCATGGGGACTACGGGTGCTACCGTGCTGGCGCGGGAACGTCATGCACTTGCATCAGATCTAGCCTCGGGCGTGCTGGCGAGTCGTCCCGACGCACGTTCCCGACTCGATTTCGCACGTCTCGCGACCCGGCCCCTGACGGGTATCCCGATGCTCGTCGGAATGCTGGGGACCCTGTTCATGACCCTGTTCTTCGTCGGAGAGGCGTTGGCGGGAGTCGTATCTTCGCTTTGGGCGACCTACGCCTCGCCGACCATACAGTCGGCGATCACCGCACTCGCAGGGGAGGGAGCGCTCGCAGAGACGCTGCGCTGGGGCTTCGACGCGGGGATCGAAGCCTCGCTTGCGATAGGCATACCGTACATCCTGACGTTCTACTTCCTCCTCGCACTTCTGGAAGACAGCGGCTACCTGAACGCCGTGGCGTTTCTCGCCGACCGAATGATGCACCGCGCCGGTCTCCACGGCCGAGCGATCATCCCGATAGTCGCCGGCCTCGGGTGCAGCGTGCCCGCGGTTCTCAGCGTTCGGCTACTGCGTACCGAACGAGAGCGCTTCATCTCCGCCACGCTCGTGTCGATGGTTCCGTGCAGCGCAAGGACGGCCGTGATCCTGGGGGCGGTCGGCCACTACTTCGGAGTGCTGCCTGCGCTCGGCGTCTACGCCGTGACCGCGTTGGTGGCCGCAGTGATCGGCATGATCCTGAACCGATCTCTTTCGGGGTCGCCCGAAGGAATGGTGATGGAGATGTTTCCCTTCCGTCGGCCGGCCGCACGTATCGTCGCCAGGAAGGCATGGCGGCAGTTCAGGGAATTCGTCTTGATAGCCATGCCGATCGTGGTGATTGGAAGCATCGTGCTCGGAGGTCTGTACGAGACCGGACGCCTCTGGATGCTGTCGGATCCCATGGCCCCTGTGATCTCGGGTTGGCTCGGACTCCCGGCGGTTGCAGGACTCACGCTCCTCTTCGGCATATTGCGCAAGGAGTTCGCGCTGCAACTATTGGCCACGCTTGCCATCGCGACGGCGGGGGCCGGGTCCGAGAATCTCTTGTCGTTCATGTCGCCCACCAACATCTTCGTATACGTACTGGTGAACACACTTGCGATCCCTTGCATCTCGACGCTCGCGGTGCTCGGGCGCACCCTGGGCTGGAGACGAGCCGGATACGTGACAGGCATAACGGTTGCCACGGCACTGCTGGTGGGAGGGTTCTTCGCGCGAGCGTTGCCGCTGGTAGGGATCTCGTAGCTTAGCCGGGAGTCTCGCCGCGATGCCGGCTGCCGGCGCGTTGTCGGCGCCATCTCATGGACGGCTGCTTTCCGCCGCCATGTCAAAGACTCATGTCAGAGACGTCTTGTATACCGAACATATGTTCGATATACTAGTCTTGCCGCGGGGCCCCTCCCTGCGGCGTCGTCTTCTCGGCATGCTTGGAGGCGCCGATCCATGGGACGGAATGCTGAAATCAAACGCTTCGATTCGACTCCCGGCGGACAGCCGATGGATCTCTTCCAAGCCAAGGAAGGACGCCTCCCCGTCATCATCGAGCTGCTTCGAAGTCCCTGGATCATCCGAGCTTCCGAGCTCTCTATGCCCGAGGACACCGGTACCGGAAAGAGGTTGAACGCGCCGGTAGCAGTGGCTTGGGACGAGCGTCGATGCTGTCCTTCGGCATTCGAATTCAACGGCCGTACGTACCGGGTCGACGCGATCGTTCAAGTTTGGGCGGTCGAGCGCCGTTGGTGGACGCCGAGGAGGGTCAGTCGCCGGTATTGGCGCGTCCTTGCCCGCGGCGGCACCTACGATCTCGCCTACGACAGACTTCGGAAATGCTGGATCCTCGCCGGTATCGTCGACTAGCAAGCACACGCCATGAACGAAGGCTTCGCACATCTCCACGTACATTCTCGGTTCAGCTTCATGGATGGAGCGGCCGACCTCGACTCACTCGTTCAACGTGCGGGCGACCTCGGAATGAACGCCTTGGCCTTGACCGACCACCAAGGTCTCTACGGAGCCGTTCGGTTCTACCGGAAAGCGAACGCGGCCGGAATAAAACCCGTTATCGGCGCCGAGGTGGTGATCGAAGCGGTCGGCATCCCCGGTGAGGAGTCGGACCTACCGCCCGAAAAGCGGCTGCTGCTTCCGGCGAGTGTGGGATTCGGGCGAGCGGCGGGACGCGGGTTTCACCTGACCCTGCTCGCGCGCGACATCACGGGTTACCGCAATCTTTGCCGCCTCATCTCTCGCGCGCACGTGCGCTCCCGCAACGAACCCTCCGTCGTGACTCTCCAGGAACTCGCGCGAGCTTCGGCAGGGCTGATCGGACTCTCGGGATGTCCGCACGGAGAAGCTGGGGCGGCCGTCCGGGCGGGACGGCTCCAACGCGCTCGCACGGCCCTCGAGCGTCTCGCACAATGCTTTGCGCCCGGCGACTTCTACGTGGAGCTGATGCACCTCTTCGCATCGGACTCACCGCGCTATGTGGCAGGTCTCGTGTCGCTGGCCGACTCCCTCGGCTTGCCTGTAGTAGCCACGAACGACGTCCACTACGTACACGCCGACGATTTCCGCATCCACGACGTTCTCTCTTCGGCCGGCGCAAAGATGCACTTACCCGGCCCTTACGACCGCTCCAACGGGGAGCTTTACTTGAAGTCCGGGGCTGAGATGCGGCGTCTCTTCGCGGGACTTTCGCGCGCATGCGACGCGACGCTTACGATCGCTGAGCGCTGCATCCTGGACCTGGAGCTCGGTGGCTTTCACTTTCCGGCCGCCGAGATACCTCCCGGCGAAACGCCCTATTCGGTCCTCTCGAAACTCGCTTGGCACGGACTCGAGGAGCGCTACCGCCCGGTCACTCCAGAGGCGGTGCGCCGCCTCCAACACGAGCTCTCGGTGATCCAGGATCTCGGCTTCCCCGAGTACTTCCTGGTGGTCAAGGAGATCGTCGATTTCGCCGAAGAGCAGGGCATTCGTTTCTCGGGTCGAGGGAGCGCCGGCGACTCCATCGTCACCTACGTCCTAGGCATCACGGATGCCGACCCCGTCGCGTACGATCTTCTCTTCGAGCGCTTCCTGAATCCCGCAAGACGGCAGATGCCCGACATCGACGTCGATTTCGACTCGGCAAGGCGCGACGAGGTCATCGACTTCATCTATCGCCGCTTCGGCCACGAGCACGTCGCAATGGTGGCGACGGTCAACACGATGACGGCTCGCAGCGCCGTGCGCACTGCCGCCAGGGCGCTCGGCTTTTCGGCAAACGAGGTGAACGCTCTCTCTCGCCACCTCCCGTGGGCTAGCGCGAGTCACCTCCGCGAGGTGCTCGAGACGTATCCCGAGTGCGCCGATCACCCGCTCAAAGACCCGAGTCGCGCGCTCGTCGTCGAACTCGCCGAAGAGCTCGACGGGTGCCCCATGCATCTCGGCACGCACCTCGGCGGTTTCATAATCACGCGCGAACCTATCGACACGTGGACGCCTCTCCAGTGGGCAGCGAAGGGCGTCGTCGTGTCGCAGTACGACAAGGACGATATCGAAGCGCTCGGCCTGGTGAAGATGGACGTGCTCGGCTTGAGGATGCACTCGGCGATAAGCGACACCGTCGCGATGGCTCGCAAGCGAGTGGGGGAGGAGACCGTGCCGGAGCCCTTCGGCCTCGCAAAGGACGACCCGCGCGTCTATCAGATGATCGCTAACGCCGACACGATCGGGATGTTCCAACTCGAGAGCAGCGGCCAGCGCAATCTCAACACGCGCCTTGCCGCGACGCGCTTCGACGACATCATCGCGGCTATCTCGCTGTTTCGGCCCGGGCCGCTGGAAGCGGAGATGATCACGCCGTTCATCCGCCGACGTCATGGGATCGAACCGGTGAGCGTCCCGCATCCCGCGATGCGAGAGATCCTGCGCGATTCCTATGGCGTCATCATCTACCAAGAGCAGGTTCTTCTCGTCGCACAGGCAATCGCGGGCTTCGATCTCGCCGAAGCCGATTCTCTGCGCCGCGCCATGACCAAAGACCGCTCGCGAGAAGAGATGGAGAGCATCCGGGTGCACTTCATCGAGCGTGCGGTCGACCGAGGGGTGGATTTTCGCGTTGCCGAAGAGGTCTTTCGGCAGCTCGAAGGCTTCGCGGCGTACGGCTTCAACAAAGCGCACGCCGCTTGCTTCGCTGTGGTGAGCTACGCGAGTGCATGGCTGCGCACGTACTTTCCCGCGGAGTTCGCAGCCGCCATCCTGAACAACGAGCCCATGGGTTTCTACAGCCCGCGGCTTATCGTCAACGATGCGCGCAGACACGGGCTCGACATCCGGCCGCCCCACGTGAACGAGTCTTCGGCGGGCTACACCATCGAGTCCGACGGACGCGCGATCCGAGTGGGCTTGAAGGACGTTCACGACATAACGCAGCGGCTCCTTTCCGCCATCGAATGCGAGCGGGGCGTTCGGCGGTTCAGGGATCTCGCGGATTTCTTGCGACGGACTCGTGCCGAGGTGCAGGCAGCGGAGGCGCTCGTACGTGTCGGAGCGCTGGACGGTCTCGGCATCACCGAGGAGGGGCGCCCTCCCACGCGCGACGAGATGCTTGCGCTCCTGCCCGAACTGAAAGCCGTGCTGGCCCGGGAGGGGAGTGCCGGTGACGACGTCTTGTGCCTCGCCCCGTCCCCGACGCAACCCGCCGAGGACCCCGGCCATATAAGCGGCTGGTCGACCGCACGACGACTATCGGCGGAGCTCGAACTGCTCGGTTTGTCGCTCACGTGCCACCCGTTGGAGCTTGCTCGCGACGATCTCGACCTTCGCGGGGTGACGTATGCGAGCGAGTTGCACGGATTGCGTGACCACACGAAGGTCCGCGTGTGCGGTGTCCGCGAGAGAGCGCAGACGCCACGCACGCGCTCGGGGCGCAGAACGTGCTTTCTGACGCTGGAAGACGCGACGGGATTGCTCGATGTCGTCGTATTCGAGGATGTCCTCGGCAGGGTCGGAGACGTAGTCGTGAAGCACCGGGCATACCTCGTCGATGGCATGCTCCAGAACAACTCGGAGCGCGGGCTTGCCATCATTGCCGAAGACGTCCGTCCCTACACCGCAAGGAGCACCGCGGGAGAGCCGATTCGGATGCGCCGCGGCGTCAGAGCCGGTCCCATGGGGCCCTCGCTCGGAGGACCCGGGGCACCGGAAGAGGAGTCGTGGTCCATCGCCGAGGGGCAAGCCGCCTACGATGCGCGAGGCGATCTAAAGAGCAAGCGCTAGCCGAGCCGGGCGTCGACGGCTACTTCTCGTCCGCGCCGTCGAGCGCTCCGAGACTGTCGGCCGTAACGAGACTCTCCGCATTCATCTCAGGACCTGACATCCGTATGCTCGCTCCCTCAAGGCGCTCACCCGCAGCCCTGGCTGCAAGGCCCACGAACTGCGCAGTATCGCGCGATTCGGAAGCCGGCAGGCCGACCTCCGAGGCATTGACGACGATTGCGATCACGCTCGGGTCCTGGGAAAGCCCCTCGCGAGGGTTGGAATCGACGATCGCCCAGAACCCTCCCTCGAGCTCCACGAAGTCCAGATAGCCTGTCGCTTCCACGCGGCCGTCCGCAAGCTCCACGAGTCCCACCGCAGCACTCTCGGATTCAGCCGTCTCGCCGTCTCGGTCGGCCTGGTTGACGTCGGAATCCCCGCACGCCCCAAGCAAGGTCACCAAGACTGCGAGCGCGCAGGACACGAAAGCAACGCCGACCGTTCTACAAAGCCTCACGACCCGATCCTCTCTCCAGGCAGCGCATGCGACAGACCGCCGGACGCCACACAAGCTCTAATCACGACGAACCCGGTTTCTCGGAATCCTTCTCTTCCTTCCCCGAGGAGTCTCCGGCAACTTCCCGGCCCCGCTTCACCGCATCGTCGCCGAACCGCTCCCTGACCGCGTCGAGTCCCGCCGTCAGTCGTCGGCGGCGCCCGTCGTCCTCCTCCTCTCGCGACTCCTCCAGCAACTCTAATTGCTGACCGCGTTCTTCGAAGCCGCTCACGCCCACGCCGAGGAGGCGCAGCCCGACTCCTGGGCGCCACACGTCGGAGAGCATCTCGAGCGTTGCCGAAAGGATCTCCTCGGCCCCGTGTGTCGGCTGCGGCATCGTCTGCTGTACCGTCCGGGTCGTGAAGTCCGAGAACCGAAGCTTCAGCGTCACGGTCCTCCCCGAGATACCTTTTCGACGAATCCGGCGTGCCACGCGTTCGCAGAGGGACTCGAGTGCACGCTCTACTTCTTCTCGAGACCGAAGGTCCTCGGCGAAGGTCCTCTCGTTCGAAACCGATTTCGCCGGGGGGTTTCGGCGGACTCGGCGAGAGTCGATACCGCTCGCTCGCATGACCAGTTCGGGGCCGTGCGTGCCCAGCACGGCGGCCGCTGTGCCTTCGTCCAGCGCTGCCAATTCGCCGAGCGTACGGATGCCCCGCGATGCTAGTGCCGCGGCCGTCTTCGGCCCGATTCCCGGAAGAGCCCCACAAGACATCGGGGCCAAGAAGGCGGCCTCGTCTCCCGGGTACACGACCACGAGACCGTTCGGCTTGAGATGATCCGAGGCGATCTTCGCCACCGTCTTGGACGACGCCACTCCGATCGAACAGGTGATTCCCAGTGCCTCCACACGTGATTGAACCTCCTCGGCAACCGCAACCGGATCTGCGCTCGCGTGCTTCCCCGCGGTCACGTCGAGATACGCCTCGTCGATCGACACCGGCTGCACGTGTGGGGTGAACTGCTCGAGTATCGCGAGGACCGCGTCCGACATCTCCCGGTATCGCTCGAATCGAGGACGCGCCCATATCGCCTCCGGACACAGACGTTCCGCCCGAGCCGACGCCATCGCCGACCTCACACCGTACCGGCGTGCCTCATAGGAGGCGGCAGACACGACACCGCGCCCGCTGGAAGGCCCGCCCACGATCACGGGACGACCGCGCCACTCCGGATGGTCCAGCTGCTCGACGGCAGCGAAGAACGCGTCCATGTCGACGTGGAGAATCGCTCGTCTGGTCCATGTTCGGCGTGCGTCCATCGATGCGACCAGTGTAACGTTGCACTCGGCTCGGGCGTACTGGGCAAGCGCCCGTTTGCGTGGAAGGTCGAGAGGCGACGACAACTGTGAAGATCGGCGCACACGTATCGATAGCCAAAGGTCTGAGCAGCGCGGTCGAATACGCCGAAAGCGTCGGCTGCGAGTGCTTCCAGATCTTCGCCAAGAGCCCTCGGCAGTGGCACGGACCACCGCTCGACCCGGATGCCGTCGAGCTGTATCTCGAAACCCTGTCGGCCTCAGAGATATCCGCCGCTTTCACACACACCGCATACCTGCTCAACCTGGCGACCGCAGAGCCGCTGCTTCGGCGCAGAAGCATAGTCGCACTGACCGACGAGCTGGTGCGCGGGGCCGAACTCGGAGTCGCCGGTGTCATCACTCATGTCGGCTCCGATCCGCACGAGGACCCTTCCGCCGCAGCCCAGCGTGTCGCCGACGCGGTGCGCGACGCGCTTGCCGCAGCCGACGCCCACGCGACCAGGAGGGTCGATCTTCTTCTCGAGAACACCGCCGGTGCCGGTCGGACGTACGGCGGACCGATCGAACATCTGGCCGCCGTGTTCGCCCTGCTGGGTGACGCACGCGCCCGGGTCGGGCTGTGCTTGGACACGTGTCACGCACACGCCTTCGGCTATGACGTGCGCACCGATGTCGGCTGGGACCAGCTGCTCGGACTGATTCGCGACCAGTGCGGAGGGGAAGCCATACGGGCCGTCCACGCCAACGACTGCGTGGCCCCCGTCGGGTCGCACCGGGACCGGCACGCATGGGTAGGAGACGGCGAGATAGGGCTGCCGGGGTTCTCGGCGATGCTTCGCCGGGAAGAGCTCGCGGAGGTCTGTGCGATTACCGAGATGCCCGGCGAGTTGCCTGCCAAAGACATCTTGAACATCCAGAGGCTCAAGATGTTGCGTGGCGAGTGCGACAGCGGCTAGAAAGACCCGTTTTGCACGGTTGCCCCACTTGCAGCGGGCAACTAGCATAGGGTGTACCGTCCGAAGGGGGCCACCCGCTCCAACGCAAGACCGAGGAGAGGTGCGACAGATGGGTTTCTTCCTGGTAGGGCGCAAGCGTGATGGCGGGACGCTCGTGCTCATATCGCCAAAGCTGTTCGGTTCGCGCCAGGAGGCCGTGGACGAACTCTCCGGTGCAGACGTCGGACCCGCACTCGAATCGGAATGCTACGTGGTCGATCTCGACTCGGCGACACCGGTTCTCGTGGTGCATGCGGCCGACCGCGCCGAAGAGACCCCGGCAGCGGCAGAGTCCGCCTCGGAGCCGACCGAGGCCGCCGGAGTCTGGGAGACACCGGCTGATGAAGAAGCAGCCTCATCCGTCGATGTTGATGCCGTCGACCAAGCCTTTGCTGAAGCAGTCATCGCTCAGGAAGCCGAGTCTGCCGACGTTCTCGCCGAGGAGTCTGCCGAAGAGGCGCCCGACCTAGCGGACGCGCTGAAACGCGCCGCGGGGACCTTGGAGTCCGAGGGCATCACCGCACCTGACTCCATCGGGCCCGCTACCGATGCGGACGAAGCTGCCGCCCAGACGTCGGATGCCCCTGCAGCGGAAGATGCGAAGGGTTGGCCGTGGGACGCTAGGTCCAGCGATGAGGCCGAGGCCGGTGCGCCCGCCGTGGCGGAGCCTGCCTCCGTCGAGAACGCCGAGGCGGCTGAGCAAGCCGAGACGCTTGTCGGCCCTGATGAGGTCCCCGCATTCGTTCCGGACGCGCTAGAGGAACCCGCGACGGACATCAACGAACTGGTGACCGGTCGAGCGGACGAGACCGCTTTTGACCTCGCCAAGCCGGTCATAATGGGCTCGTACGGGGATGAGGAGGGCGCCCAGACGCAGGCCGTTTCTGACACCGAGCCCTCGACCATCGAGGAGCCCTTGCCGATTGTCGAGCCTGCGGGAGTGCAGATTGCCGAAGCTGCCGACGAGCCGGTCGATCTGTCGACCCCTTCGGAGGAAGAAGGGGTCGATCTCGCCGGCGTCATCGCCGACTTGGAGCTGGACGAAGAAGAACGTGCCTCGGCGACAGAATCGATCCTCGAACCTGAAGGCCCGTCGGGTGAGATCGGCAAAGATATCACAGACGTGGAATCGCTGACGTGCGACGATTGCGTCTACCTCAAGACGTGTCCGAACAAGGGGGGACTGACGCCTTCCACTTGCGGGTCATTTCAGTGGGAATCGTCCTAGCATCCACAAAATATGGGTGGCACGCGGTAGCCTGACTACGATATATTGTACCCAGGCTTTCGTCACCGGAGGGGATGCGTGGCACAGCGACCCGCTCAGAGCTTCCCGTTCTCGGCCCTCGTCGGTCAGGATTCGCTGAAGCTCGCACTGCTCCTGAACGCAGTTGACCCACGGGTCGGGGGAGTCCTCATCCGGGGGGAGAAGGGCACCGCGAAATCCACCGCGGTACGCGCCCTCGCTGACGTACTTCCGGAGATCGACGTCGTCGAAGAGTGTCGCTTCTCGTGTAACCCGGCCGACCCTGCGTCTTGGTGTGTCGAGTGTCGCGAGCGCCGCGACAAGGGTGCTTTGCCCAAATCGACGCGCGTGCCCAAGCTGGTAGAACTCCCGGTCTCCGCCACCGAAGACCGCTTGGTCGGCACTCTCGACCTGGAGCACGCGCTCAAGCACGGTCAGCGACGCTTCCAGCCCGGTCTGCTCGCCGAAGCCAACCGCGGGATCCTATACGTTGACGAAGTCAACTTGCTCGACGACCACCTTGTCGATACGTTGCTCGACGCAGCAGCCATGGCCGTGAACACGGTCGAGAGGGAGGGTGTCTCCTTCTCGCATCCCGCACGCTTCATACTCGTGGGAACGATGAATCCCGAGGAGGGCGACGTACGCCCTCAGCTGCTCGATCGCTTCGGCCTTTGCGTCGAGATCGAGGGGATCCGCGATCCCGAACAGCGAGTCGAGATCCTCAAACGCCGACGCGCGTTCGAGGAGGACGCTATCGATTTCGCTCGCGGCTGGGTCGACGCCGAGGACGAACTCAAAATGCGCCTCAAGCACGCCCGTCTCAGGACCACCTCGATGGACGTGGACGAAGAACTACTCTTCTCGGTGGCGAGATTTTGCTCTTCCCTGGGCGTAGACGGCCATCGGGCAGATCTCACCATGGTAAGGGCCGCCAGCGCACTCGCCGCGCTGGAAGGCCGAAGCGAGGTCACGTCCGAGGACGTTCGGCGAGTGGCGCCGCTCGTGCTGGTCCACAGACTCCGTCGCGAGCCTTTCGACGATGTCCTCATTGCTTCCGAACGACTGGTTTCGGCGGTCTCTCAGAGCTTCGGCGAGGACGGAGCTGACGACCCCGGTGCGGCACCCGCTTCAGCCGACTGCGGCGATGGTGACGGCAAAGACGTTGCCTCGGCGACTTCGATCCGCGGCGACGATGTGGCCGATGAACTCGACTCGACAGTCTCACCGATAGTCCCCGATCTTGAAACGCAGCTAGACCGGATGAGGCGCACGATGAGCGGCCGGCGGCAGCAGACGATCTCTGCCGACGGACGCGGGCGCTACGTTCGTGCCGAGCAAAACCGCGGTCAAAGCACGGACGTCGCATTGGACGCAACTGTGCGGGCTGCCGCTCCCAACCAGGCTTCTCGCGACAGCAATCTCGCCATAGCGGTCAAACCCGAAGAGGTCATGACGAAAGTCAGAAAGCGTCGTGTCGGTGCGACGATCGTCCTCTGCGTGGACGGCAGCGGCTCGATGGGGGCGGACAGCCGCATGGATGCGGCAAAGGTCGCCATCCTCGACCTTCTCGTCGACGCGTACCAGCGCAGAGATCGCGTCGGACTCGTCTCTTTCAGGGGCGACAGAGCGGATGTCGTCCTCGCTCCGACCGCCAGCGTCGAACTCGCCCAGCTCAAACTGAAGAGCCTGCCCACAGGTGGCGCAACTCCACTTGCTGCCGGACTGCTTCGAGCCCTCGAACTGCTGGAATCCGAGGTCAAGCGAAACAGCGATGTCGTCCCCTGGCTCGTTCTGGTCACGGACGGCCGTGCCAACGTGGGCCTCAACGGAGGTCTCGGCAGCGAGGATGCCCGCGCAGTCGCCACGCGGCTCAGGTCATCCGGCGTCAAGGCGGTCGTAGTGGATACGGGCAGCGGTCCGCGCGCGGTAAGCATGGCCAGGGAGATCGCGGATGTGGCAGATGCCGAATACGTCCGCCTGGTCACGTTGGACGGCGCCTCCATTGCGGCAACCGTACGCGACCGGGTGAGTGGAGTGGGCCTGTAAGCCGGATTCTGTCGTGGACGGTCATTTATCTGGGACCGTGATTGCTCACGGCCTCACGCGGGCCTACCCGAGCGACGACCGGGCCAGTCTTAGCCGCTCCTATTTGCCCTTGCTCCGGGTGGGGTTTGCCAAGCCGCCACGTCACCGCGACGCTGGTGCGCTCTTACCGCACCGTTTCAGCTTTCCTCGAGGTCGCCCTCGGGGGTTTTCTTTTCTGTGGCACTGATCCGTCGGGTCGCCCCGCCCTGCTGTTAGCAGGCACCCTTGCCCGTTGGAGTCCGGACTTTCCTCACGCGCCCTTTCGGATGCGCGCGACCGCCCGGCCCACTCCAACACTATTCTACCAGGCAGTACTCTGCCTGGCTCTTCAATCGAAGAAGGCCGCCCTTCGGCGGCCTTCAATGGCTTGCTGGTAGCCCGTACGGGGTTCGAACCCGTGCCTCCGCCTTGAGAGGGCGGTGTCCTAGGCCTCTAGACGAACGGGCCGTTTGGCTGGGGTGCTAGGGCTCGAACCTAGACTCTCTGGAACCAGAATCCAGCGTGTTGCCAGTTACACCACACCCCAACATATGTGCAGGTCGCAGCCCTGGAAGGGGCGCGGATAGGTATCCTACCCGCCGCTCCTTCGGCTGTCAACAAGACTGCGCTACCCCGAGGTGAGGGCGATGGCCGAGCCGATCCTGCGCACGGCCTCATCCTTGCCGAGCAGGGCGAGGGACTCGAAGAGCGGTGGACTCACCATGGAGCCGGTAACCGCGACACGAACTGACTGAAAGACAAGCTTGGGCTTCACGTTGATGCGTTCCGGTATCGCGCGCAATGCGTCCTCGATCGCGCCCGACTCGAAGGGCTCCACGCCCGCCAAGACGTCTTTGGCCTTCGCTAGGGCTGCTTCGGCGCCTTCCTTCTCGAGCACCTTCACCCGCGCAGACTCCTCGATCTCGACCGACGACCGGAACAGGAAGCCCACCTTCGGAACCACTTCGTCGAGGCGCTTGATGCGCTCGGAGACCAGCGACACCATCTCCAGCAGCCAGTCCCTGCGCTCGTCGGCTTCTCCGGCAGAGATCAGTCCGGCATCCTCGAGCAGCGGCGTGACGCGCTCGAGTAGCTGTTCGGCAGACATCTCTCGGATGTAGACGCCGTTCATCCAGTCCAGCTTGTCGGGATCCCAGACGCCCGGGTTCTTCGAGATACGCTCGATGTGGAACTCGCGGACGAGCGTCTCCCTGTCGAACAGCGTCGTCTTGTCGTCGATGGACCAGCCAAGAAGCGACAGGTAGTTGAGCAGGGCCTCAGGGAGATACCCCTCGTCTCTGTAGGCCTCGACGGAAGTCGCACCGTGACGTTTCGACAGACGCTTTCCGTCAGCGCCGAAGATCAGCGACATGTGCGCGAAGACAGGCTGCGGGGCCTCGAGCGCCTCATAGACGACTATCTGCCTCGGAGTGTTCGAGAGGTGGTCATCTCCACGGATGATGTGCGTGATCCCCATCTTCCAGTCGTCCACGACGGTCGCGAAGTTGTATGTGGGCGTGCCGTCGGTGCGCACGAGGATGAAGTCGTCCATGACGTCTGCGGGCCACGAGACCCGTCCGCGGACCGCGTCTTCGATGACGATGTCGCCGCGATCGGCCGGCACCTTCACGCGCCAGACGTGAGATTCGCCTGCGTCGACTCGCGAGCGCGCATCTTCGACAGGTATGTCGCGGCACGTGCGGTCGTATCCGCTGAAGCCTCCCCGAGTTCTTGCGACCTCACGCATGGCGTCTAGTTCTTCGGGAGTGCAGAAGCAAGGGTAGGCGTGCCCGTTCGACCCCAGGTGCTCCAGCGCATCCGCGTAGGACTCGCTGCGCTGCGTTTGGAAATACGGGCCGAAGTCCCCGCCGACCTCAGGTCCCTCGTCCCAGTCGAGACCGAGCCAGCGAAGGGCTCGGAGGATGGCCTGCGTGTTCTCGGTGGTGGAACGCTCGGGGTCGGTGTCGTCGATGCGAAGCACGAACGCACCGCCATGGTGGCGAGCGAATGCCCAGTTGTAGATGGCGGTGCGTGCGCCACCGATGTGGAGATGGCCCGTCGGGCTGGGTGCGAAGCGTACGCGGACGTCTTGGGTCACGGTCGGACTCCAGGTGTCGGGTTCAGGACGCGGGGGATATGGTAGCGCGTTTGGGGTGGCTGTGGGGGACAGGGGCGTGGGATCTCGTATGACCGCGCACACGCTCTGCATATGCGCGACTCGTTGATGGAGTCACAAGGAGTCGTGCCTAGCGGAGAACTTCGGCATGCAGCACAGACTACTTCCCCAGTCTCGCCTCGAGCCCTTCGAGCAGCGCCCTCAGCCCCTCCTCCATCCCGTGGCTCCAGTCGCGCAGCTGGGGCGCGAGCGAAGCCGCCAGGGGCGCGGCCTCGCCTGCGACGTCGATCGCCTCGTCGGAGGGACCGCTCCACGAACCGCCCTCACCGGACGTGAGGATGTACCACCCGGCGGTGTAGGCAAAGACCGCGTGTGCCGCGTCGACGAGCTGCTGGCCGCGGAAGCCCGCCGTGTGCAGGATCTGCAGCGGGGCCTCCAGCATCTGCAGCGACTCCGTGGTGCTGTACTGGCGCCCGAGGAAGAGCCAGCCCGCGTTGGGGTGGGCCTCTAGGGCGCGCCCGGCCGACGCCGGCCCGGAAAGCATCACGGCCTTCCAGTCCGCCTCCGCCTCCGCAAGTGGAATGGCCGGGCCAGTCTCCTCGATGATGCGGGCGGCGACTCCATCTAGGATCGCGTCCTTGTTGGGGAAGTGGTGATAGAGCGCCATCGCCTCCACGCCCAGTGCCGCGGCCAGACGACGCATGCTCAAGCCCTCTACGCCCTCGGCGTCGAGTATCTTGACCGCGCTCTCGACGATTTTCTCCCTGTTCAGGGGCTCGCGTCCCTCCTTGTTTGGATGCGGTGTCATATTCCCCTCCGCCTTTCTTTGAAATGCTTGTTGACTTTACAGTGTAAAGGGGTATCATCCTTTACGGCGTAAACTGTACGCCGTAAGGTCGATGCGGCGCAAGGTCGCCGACCGAGGGAGACAAGGGAGAGCGAGATGGAGATCACGACGACGCCGGCCTGCCGGGTCGGCTGGCAGGGGCAGACGCTTCGCTACGTCGTCACGGCAGAAGGCGCCTCCGAGATTGTGGTGCCGGACGAGAACAGCGATGTCGTGCGAATACGCATAGCGCAGACGAGACACACCGGCGACGGCATCGAGGCCGACCTCGACGTGGAGGTTCTCAACTCCACGCCTTATTGAGGAGACCTGCCCATCGAGGCGCGTGGCGCCTCTGGAGAAGTGCAGCAGGCGGAGTTCGAGGTCATGACGCTTCCGGCAGCGGTGATGCCGGCTTGCGCGCTGGTCGGGACGATCGCGCTCGTCGGTGCCGTCATGGCCATCCGGTGGGGAGGCTGGGCCGGCTGGACGCTGGGCGTCCTCGCGGCGCTGGTCGCGCTCGCCGGGCTGGGGATGCTCGGCTTCTTGATGTGGGGACACTACGCAGGCTACTGGTGGCACTTCGCGTAGGAGACACTTCGCCGATAGGACAGCGCTCGCCGCCTGTCGGCAGCGAGACCGGCTCAAAGGAGTAGGAAGATGAATCACTCAGCGAGGATACGGGCGAGAGGGGTTCGGCCTGCGCCAACGAAGGCGCTGGATCTGAAAGCACTCGTCGGAAGCGGGGAGAGGATCGGCTTGCTTGCACTACCGTTCCTGTTGGTCGGCGTGGCCCTGAACGTCTTGCGCCCGTCGCTGTTCAGCGTTGGTGGCCCACCCGCGGTCTTGACGGCGCTCTCAGTCGTCATGCTGATCCCTGGGGTCACGGTTTGGATATGGTCGGTTGTCCTGATCCTCACGAAGGTTCCTAGGCAAGAACTGATAGCCACAGGACCCTACTTGCTGGTCAAGCACCCGCTGTATACAGGAGTGGCTTTCCTGGTCCTTCCCTGGACCGGTTTCCTGCTGAACACGTGGCTGGGCGTCCTGATCGGTATCGTCCTGTACGTCGGCTCGAGAATGTATGCGCCCGAAGAAGAAAGGCAGCTGTCGGAGACCTTCGGCGTCACCTGGACCGACTACTGCAACAACGTGAAGATACCCTGGCTGTGAGCCGGCGCAGCTGTTCGGCAGGAATCGTTCCCGCACCCTTGGCGCGCAACGCGTCGAGTGGTACAGTCACACACGTTCTCATCAAGAGGCGGCTGTAGGTCGGCCGCAGAGGGCAGAGGGACCGCGCCCTGAGAAGCCCCGGCAACCAACGTCGAAAGTGACGCACGGTGCCAAGTCGCGGCAGACAGTGATGTCTGGAAGATGAGGGAATACCGCAGTGGCGTGTGTGCGCATGCGAGAGCCCTCGTCGGACCAGGCGAGGGTCTTTTCGTTTCTGGTGCTGGAAACGGCCGAGGATCTCTTCGGGAGTCCTCGGCGGAGACGAAGGAGGCACGATGTCCGAACGCGAGTACGTCTTCACCTCGGAATCGGTCACGGAGGGTCATCCCGACAAGATGTGCGACCAGATATCCGATGCGGTGCTTGACGCCATCATCGCCCGTGAAGCTGCACTCTCCGAGGAGGGGTTCGTCTCGCCAGCCGGCGTAAGGGCCGCCCCCGACTACGTGCGCGTCGCATGCGAGACTCTCACGACCACCGGGTTGATCGTCGTGGCCGGAGAAGTGCGGACGCACGCATACGTGGACATTCCCGCGACGGTACGCAAAGTCGTCGAGGAGATCGGCTACACGCGAGCGAAGTACGGCTTCGACTACGAGACCTGCGGCGTCGTGACGGCGATTCACGAGCAGAGCCCCGATATCGCCATGGGTGTGGACGAGTCCTTCGAGGTACAACACGGGATGAACGGTGATCCGATCGACCTGATCGGCGCTGGTGACCAGGGCATGATGTTCGGCTATGCGTGCAACGAGACCTCACACCTCATGCCGATGCCCATCTACCTGGCTCATCGGCTGGCAGAGCGCCTGACGGCCGTCCGCAAGGCGGGCGTCCTCGACTACCTTCGCCCCGATGGCAAGACCCAGGTCACGGTTCGCTACGTAGACCACAAGCCGGTCGCGGTCGACAAGATACTTCTCGCCACACAACATGCAGACGGCGTCGACATCGAAGAACTACTTCGACCCGATCTCATCGAACACGTCATCAAGCCGGTGTTCGATCTCGAGGGCTTGGACTTCGAAGACGCGGACATCTACATCAACCCCACCGGTCGCTTCGTGATCGGCGGCCCCATGGGCGACACCGGCCTCACGGGCAGGAAGATAATCGTGGACACCTACGGCGGCATGGGCCGCCACGGCGGCGGCGCATTCTCGGGCAAGGACTGCACGAAGGTCGATCGCTCGGCCACCTATGCCGCCCGCTGGGTCGCGAAGAACGTGGTCGCCGCTGGCTTGGCCGATCGTTGCGAGATCGAACTCGCGTACGCGATCGGCGTCGCCCATCCGTTGTCCATCCTCGTCGAGACCTTCGGCACAGAGGTCGTTCCTGTACAGCAGATAGAAGGTGCGATCTCTGAGGTATTCGACTTGCGCCCCGGCGCTATCATCCGAGACCTCGATCTCAGGCGTCCGATCTACCGCAAGACGGCGGCCTACGGACACTTCGGTCGCGCCGACAAGGACTTCACCTGGGAGCGCACCGACAGGGCAGACGCGCTCGCGGAGGCGGCAGGCCTCAACGACTAGCTACACGCAGGGGTCGTAGGCGGGAGGTCGCCGACAGTGTCGGTGGCCTCCTGTATTCTGTGCGCATGGATGACGTCGCCGGTACCTTCCTCACCTATGCGCAGGTCGTCATAGATCTGCCGACACGCGCATTGTCCGAGCCGTTCGAGTACGGTGTCGGTGCCGAGCTGACCGACGTAGATGTCGGGACGCCAGTTGTCGTGCCGCTTGGCTCCGCAGTCGCAGTCGGATACATCGTCGATCTCTCCGCGCAAGCTACGGTCGACGGAGTCCGTCCGATCATCGACGTCCTCGGCTCACCCCTTTTCGACCGGGATGCGATCGACGTCGCAACTTGGATTGCCGAAGAGTAC
>Ga0224495_10001123_pt1 | contig 19510 bp, 19 predicted proteins | sample SF_Jul11_sed_USG_FD_168128 | JGI IMG/M metagenome (GOLD analysis project Ga0224495, IMG submission 168128) | Sediment microbial communities from San Francisco Bay, California, United States - SF_Jul11_sed_USGS_4_1 | ecosystem: Environmental > Aquatic > Marine > Sediment | place: USA: California... | reverse complement strand
ATGCGGTGGTGTACAACCCCACCAGCGTGACCGTCGCCAATGTGTATGTGCGCGTGGTGCACATCAACGCCGATACCCGGCAGCCGGACAATCAAAGCGATCCCCTGCTGGTGGCCGCAAAACTATCGTCCGGACAACGCGCCCAGCTTCTGCTCCCCGGCGTGCGTGCCTACAAGCAGGCCGATCTGGACCTGTATCGGGTGATCGTCGAAAAAGCCGAACTGGCCGGGAGGCGCTGACACAGGATGTCTCTACGGCTGTGTCCGGGATATTCCCGAGAGGTGTTCATACCCGCGTTGACTTGAGGTGCCTTGGTTACTTCCTCAAAAATAGACCCCTCGACGATCAATGCGTATTTGCAGACTGATTACTGCGTTGCTGGAAATACGCCGTTGGTTCTGCGGATAGGGATCCCCAATGATACGTTGGCGATGCTCTACAAACGGCACGGCACGAACTGTGCGGCGTTTATTACCGCATGCAACCCGTATAGCCGGGACGTAGGCGAAAGAGCCAATGCAGAAAGGCAGGCGAAACTGCAATTGGAATTGACCCGGCGCAACCTGCCTTTTCTGGAAGGCATCGGGAAACATCCATCCGGGAGTTGGCCCGAAGAACCCAGCTATCTCGTGCTGTCCGTTTCGCTTGAGGCAGCCAAAACGATCGGGAAGCAATACGAACAAAATGCCCTTGTCTGGTGCGGCGCGAATACGATACCCGAATTGATCCTGCTCAGATGAAATGAACGATATCCCACGTCACGGCCTGACAAGCCGCCCCTTTACTGGCACCTTGCGGGCGTGTGTCGCAACCTCGATAGGCACATTCCCGCCATTCACTCCCCCGCCTTCTCCAACACAACATCGTACTGATAGATTTCCGCCTCGCCCCGCAACCGAGTTGCGATCATCAGCGGCCGTTCATCAATACGTTTGCGCCTCAGCAACAGGTCTACATCATTCAATGCTTCCCCGGGGAAATACATCTGCGTGACTAGCTCGACATAGCCGCGTTTGCTGATCTTGAAATGAATGTGCGGCGGCCGCATCCAGGAATCGGATGCAGGGTAGGTACCGGGGTACACGGTCTTAAAACGAAACCCGCCATCCTTGCCGCTGGGCACGATCGCCCATCCCTGAAAGTTGGGATCCAAAGGCGCCTTGTTGGGATCATGCGGATGTCGGTACCTGCCGGCTGCATTCGCCTGCCACAGGTCCACCGTCGCATCCTCGACCGGCTTCCCTTCCCTATCCAGCACCCGCCCCTGGATGATGATGATCTTGCCCCGCGCGACACCCGCTTGGCCTTGGATGCGGGTCAGGTCAAAGTCCTTGTCCTTTTGCGCATAAACGGGATAGAACGGTCCCTCGATCTCGGCGGGCGTGGGTCGCGCGGCGTACGATGTCCCGCTGATCAGGCCGAGTGCCCCGCCCACCAGACCGCGCTTGATAAAATCCCTGCGTTTCATTGTGTTCACCCTCATTATGCGATTCAAGGCAGCGGCGCGAGTGGCAGGAAGAATGTGAGTTTGCAGCGGGGGCGCAAGACAGCTTGTTGGCCTCGCCCCCTGAATGTTTATTTGACCTCTATTGCACGCTGTAGCCTCGCGCGTCAAGGCAGGCTTTCATCGCGCGCTGATAGTCCTCGAACTTGCTGGCTTGCTGTTCCGGTGCAACATTGCCGCCGGGTTGGGTGGGATCGTAGCCGGTCTGGTCCACGCCCCAGCGATGGCACTCGTAGCGGTCTGTGTCTTGCTGCGCTTCGCTCTGGCCCAGTTTGGGATAGATGAACAATTCGGCAGGCACATCGGGTTCCGCGTAGACATTCGGATCTTTCGGCGCTTCCACAACTTGATATCCGGACAAGGCAGGGCGCCATGCATAATAGGCGCCGCCGGCATAGTAGTAGGGATTGGCGCCCACCCAGACGGTGGTGTAATCCGGCGGCAATATCGGCACGACGACACCAATCGGCGGGATCACGACACTGAAGCTCACGCCGGCGCGCTGGTACCAGATGCCGGAAGAATAGTAGTAGTCATGGCCGCGATAGGGGACGACGCGATGGGGTCCGGGCAGGCTGCGTACCACATAGCCCCTGGGCGGGTAATAGCGGTTGTGCCCGTAACGGGTGTCATATTTGTAGCCGCGCTGTTCGTATTCGTGTCTTTCCCTTTCGGTATATTGCCGCCGCTCGGACACACCGCGCCAGTCACGACCCGCATCTCTCCTGTCGCGCTGAATAACTCTTGCGGCACTGCCACGGTCATCGCGATTGCGATCAACCTTTCTCTCGGACCTGCCGCGATCACCGTTATTGCGGTCGCGTTCAACTTTTCTCTCGGATTTTCCGCGATCTTCGTTATCGCGATCGCGTTCAACTTTTTTCTCGGACTTGCCGCGGTCATCGTTATCGCCGCTGCGTTCACTGCGGAATTCGGCAGCCGATGCCGGCAAGGCGATCAGGCCCATCAGCATCAACAGCACTAGTGCAGAACCGGTGTTACGCTTCATGATGTTAGCTCCTCTATCGATATCATTGCCTTGGCCGGAACCGCTAACGCACGCTGTAGCCGCGGCCTTCGAGACACGCCGTCATCGCGCGGCGATAGTTGCTTGCTTTTTGTTCCACGGTGGAGTTGCGCTGGTATGACTGCTGGTCGACATATGCTTGGGCGCTTGCAGCCTCTTGCTGGCGCGCCGCATCGGAACTGGCACCCAGAATGGCGCCCGCCATCATGCCGACAACGGCGCCCTCCCCGCTGTCGTGCGGGCCACCCATCATCGATCCGATCATCGCGCCGGTGATGGCCCCCACCGCGGTATCGTGCCCCGGCGCGGGTCCGGGGACAACCTCGAAGCGCTGGTGGGGTGCCAGCTGCGGCGCGCTGGGATCAAAGCCGGTTTGTTTCTTTGCCCACAGATAGCATTCGTAGCGGTCGCGGTCTTGCTGTTTGGCATCCTGATTCTTCAGCGGATAGAAATACACCTCGGTTTGCGGCGGGGGGACAGGCTCTGCCGGCACAGGCCGCACCATCGGTCGGGGCGCGCATGCCGCCAGCACGAAGCTCGCAGCGATCATCATCACGAGATGTTGATTTTTCGATCCTGGTTTCATGGTGAACCTCCCGACTATGGTCTGTTGCGTATGCTGGGAATTTTACTGTATGAGAACTTTTTTACACAGAAGTTTAACTCCGGGAGCAATAAAAACACTGTAACTGCCGAAGCAGCCTATACCCGACGAAATCCATGGCCTGTTGAACTAACTGCGCCCCTTGCAGTCTGATCGATGTTGTCGTTGCTGCGCCTTGCCGGTTCAGGCAGGCATTCATGTTTGTTGATGGATTCGTTTGCATTCAGCCGTGATGGCGTACAATGCACATTGGTATTTGTTTCAAAGTATTTGCAGTACTGGTTTTCCATGTGCAATCTTCGATTCAGATAGTTCTGCGGGAGTTTTTCCCGCTATTTTTTAGCAAGGAAGTAATAACATGGCAACTGGTACAGTAAAATGGTTCAACGATGCAAAAGGTTTTGGTTTTGTCACGCCGGATGATGGCAGCGATGATTTGTTCGCTCACTTTTCCGCAATCAACATGAGCGGCTTCAAGTCACTCCAGGAGGGCCAAAAGGTCACCTTTGAAGTGACACAAGGCCCCAAGGGTAAGCAAGCCTCCAATATCCAGGCGCCTTAACTGGCAACTGAGTTGGCAATAAAGCCCGGCATGAAAATGCCGGGCTTTTTGTTTGTGGGACTTGCGAAGATCGGCAGGAATCAACAAGGCATTAACAAACTGCGACGCCCTGCATCGTTCATAGTGCGAGCAGGAACGTCACGAGCTTCTCGATGTCACCATCCGACACGCGCGGTGAGTTCGGCGGCATGGGTACGCCGCCGGTCACCGCAGTCCAGTTGCCCTTGCCGCCCTTCTTCACCTTGGCCACGAGATTGGCCTTGGCAGCAGGGTCGCCTTTGTAGTGCTTGCTGACATCGCTCCACGCCGGCCCGACCAATTTGCCCTCGATCTTGTGGCAAGCCATGCATCCGCTCTTCTTGGCGAGGGCCAGCCCCTCATCATGGCTGAGCGCCCCGCCCGCTGCTTTCGCCTGGGGTATTTCCATTGGTGGCGCCGACTCTGCTGCCTTCACCGGTGCAGGTGCCTCTGCGGCGGGGGCCGGCATGGCTTGCTCTGCTACTACCGGCGCTGCAGGCGCTGCGGCAGGCGGCGGAGATTTGTCCGCGGCGGATGCTTGCTCGTCCTGTTTCGAGCAAGCAGACAACATCGACAACATAATAAGAATCGCAAAGCCCGGCTGTTTCATTTCCATCTCCTTATCGTCAGTTGATCCCGGCGGCGATGGTGCCGCCGTTTGCGCGATCGGGCGGCGGATAATCCTTGATCTGCCGCCGGACGGATCATTGCGGCTCTTGCAGATAGTATCAAAGCGCCTATAGTTATACTTATGCAACGCTATTCCATCATGCGCGCTCTATCATACGGCCTGCTATCGCTTGGCGTGGTTTTGTTTGGCCTGTCGTTACAAGTTAAATCGGGCCGCGCTGCTGCTTCCGCGCCTACTGTAGTGGTGCTCGGCGTCAATGGCGCGATCAGCCCGGGATCGGCAGACTATGTCGTGCGCGGCCTGAAGTCGGCCGCCACTGACCAGGCCGAATTGGTGGTGCTGAAGATGGATACGCCGGGCGGCCTGGACACCTCGATGCGCCAGGTCATCAAGCAGATCATTGCCTCGCCGGTTCCGGTTGCCGCTTTCGTCGCACCCGAAGGCGCGCGCGCCGCAAGTGCCGGCACCTATATCCTCTACGCCAGCCACATCGCCGCGATGGCTCCGGCCACCAATCTGGGCGCAGCCACGCCGGTCAACATCGGCATCGGCAGTATCGGCGGCAAGCCCGAGTCTGGCAAACAACCCGAGCAGGATGACGGCGAGGACAAAGCCAAAAAGAAAAGCCCGCTTGGCGACAAGATACCCGCTCCCGATTCCGCGCTGCAGCACAAGCAGATCAACGACGCGGCCGCATATATTCGCAGCCTGGCGCAGATGCGCGGGCGCAATAGCGAATGGGCCGAGCAGGCGGTGCGCGAGGCGGTGAGCCTGTCCGCGGACGAGGCGCTCAAGCTCAAGGTCATCGAGGTGATCGCGCGCGACGTGCCCGAGTTGCTCAAAAAACTCGACGGACGCAAGGTGAATGTGCTGGGCGTGGAGCGCAGGCTGGAATTGAAGGATGCGCACGTCGTTGCTTTGGAACCGGACTGGCGCAGCCGGCTGCTGTCGGTGATTGCCGATCCGAGCATCGCTTACCTGCTGATGCTGGGCGGCATGTTCGGCCTGTTCTTTGAGTTTTCCAATCCGGGTTTCGTGCTGCCGGGCGTGGTCGGCGCGATCTCGCTGTTGCTCGCGCTGTATGCGCTGCAGATGTTGCCGGTGAATTACGCCGGACTGGGGCTGATCATTCTGGGATTGGCGTTCATGGTCGCCGAGGTGTTCATACCCAGCTTCGGGGTGGTGGGCATCGGCGGCGTGATCGCCTTCATGATCGGCTCGGTAATGCTGATCGATACCGGCATCCCGGGATTCGGCATTCCGCTGTCGATGATCGTGCCGGTCGGCATCGCCAGCGCCTTGTTCATCTTCTTCGTCGGCGGCATGGCACTCAAGGCGCGCAAGCGGCCGGTAGTGAGCGGCAGCGAGGAACTGGTCGGCGGCGCCGGGGAAGTGCTGGAGGATTTCGACGGAAAGGATGGCTGGGCGCGGGTGCACGGCGAGAACTGGCGCGTCAGGTGCAAGCTACCGTTGCGCCGTGGACAAATGGTCAAGGTGGTTCGCATGGACGGGCTGATCCTTGAAGTGGAGCCGCAAGCAGAGTAACGGGCTGCTGACGAAATAATTTCTGCACCCTTTTGGATTGACACAAGGAGAACGATATGAGCTGGGACTTTAGTATCGGAGGAATTTCATTACTGCTCTTGTTGCTGGTGATGTACAGCTTTCGCATCCTGCGCGAGTACGATCGCGGCGTGGTGTTCATGCTCGGGCGGTTCTGGAAAGTGAAAGGTCCGGGGCTGATCATCGTGATACCCGGCATACAGCAGATGGTCAGGGTGGGTTTGCGCACGGTGGTGATGGATGTGCCGAGCCAGGACGTGATCTCGCGCGACAACGTTTCGGTCAAGGTCAACGCGGTGGTGTATTTCCGCGTGGTCGATCCGGAGAAGGCGATCATCCAGGTGGAGGACTATCTTTCCGCGACCAGCCAACTTGCGCAGACCACGCTGCGTTCGGTGCTGGGCAAACACGAACTGGACGACATGCTCGCCGAGCGCGAGCGCCTCAACATCGACATCCAGAAGGTGCTGGACAGCCAGACCGATGCATGGGGGATCAAGGTGTCCAATGTGGAGATCAAGCACGTGGATATCGACGAGACCATGGTGCGCGCGATCGCGCGCCAGGCCGAGGCAGAGCGCGAACGGCGCGCCAAGGTGATCCATGCGGAAGGCGAATTGCAGGCATCGGAAAAACTGCTGCAGGCAGCCCAGGTGCTGGCACAGGAACCGCAGGCGATCCAGTTGCGTTACCTGGAAACGCTGACCGTGATCGGCGCGAACAACAATTCGACCGTGGTGTTCCCGATGCCGATCGACCTGATGCGACTCTATGTGGAAAAGACCCTGGGCGGCCCGGCCAAGGTGGAGAGCAGGTAGCAACCCCGGCTTCCCGACGCTGAGCAGTGCGCATTTGATTGTTTGAAGTTGTGACTAAGGCGTGGCGAATTCGTGGTGTGCCCCGCTACAATGGCCGCATGAATTCCACCGCGCTCAAGATCATCGAAGACCTTGCGGATATTCCCGCTGCGCAGTGGGATGCGCTGGCCGGGATCGATCCGTTCGTATCCCACGCCTATCTGTACGCGCTGCAACAAAGCGGCTGCGCAACGGCGCAGTTCGGCTGGCAGGCGCAATTCCTTACCTTGTGGCAGGACGGGCAATTGCTGGGCGCGATGCCGCTATACCTGAAGATGAATTCGTATGGCGAGCACGTGTTCGATTGGGCATGGGCCGATGCCTATCATCGCCACGGCCTTGACTACTATCCCAAGCTGGTATGCACGGTGCCGTTCGCGCCGGTGACCGGGCCGCGTTTGCTTGCAAGATCCGACCAGGTGCGCGCGCTGCTGCTGGAAACCGCGCTGCAGTTCGCCAGGGATGCGGGCGTGTCCTCGCTGCACTGCCTGTTCCTGAACGAAACCGACACGCGCGAGGCACAGGCACAGGGCATGATGCTGCGCCAGGATGTGCAGTTCCATTGGCAGAATCATGACTACAAGGATTTTGAACAATTCCTGGCTGCGCTGAGCCGCGACAAGCGCAAGCGCATCAGGCAGGAACGGCGCAAGGTAAAGGAAGCGGGAATCAAATTGCATTGCATCACCGGGGATGTCGTCACGGTCGAACAATGGGCCTTCTTTGCCTCATGCTATGCGCATACCCGGCGGATGCATCATTCGCCGCCGGCGCTGAACGATGATTTCTTCCAGCGCATCGGCGCGGAACTTCCGCACAACACCCTGCTGGTGATCGCGACACGCGAGGGCCGCCCGATCGCGAGCGCTCTGAATATCGTCACCGGTGATGTACTGTACGGGCGCTCATGGGGGACTTTCGAATTCCACTCCGGCCTGCATTTCGAGACCTGCTACTACCAGGCGATCGAGTTCTGCATCGCGCGCGGCATCAGGACCTTCGAGGGCGGCGCGCAGGGCGAGCACAAGCTGGCGCGCGGGTTCCTGCCGGTGACCACCCGCTCTGCGCACTGGCTGGCGCACCCGGAGTTTGCGCGCGCGATCGAAAATTATCTGCAGCGCGAGACCGATGCAATATCAGAGTATGTGGAAGAGCTGAATGACAGGAGCCCGTTCAAGCATGATGCATGATCCTGTCATCTGTTCACCGCCTTGCCGCGTTGGTGCAAGGCAGGTATCAATCAATGCTGAAACTGATACCGTGCATTCGCAAAGCTACCGTTGTATTTTATGACCAGGCAAAAGGAGCGAGGCAGATGAATACCAGGACCGTGTTTTCCGGAATCAAAATGAATTGGTTAATGTTCGCTGCGGGGATGTTTTTATTGTCAATCGCGGCAGGTGCCTCCGCAGAGGAAGTAGACAGGCCCTGCGTGGCAGATGCGAAAAAGCTGTGCAAGAATGTACAGCCGGGTGACGGGCGCATAGCGCGCTGCATGAAGGAGCATCAAAACAAATTATCATCCGGTTGCAGGGAAAACATGGCAAAAGCGAAAGAAAAGATCAAGGATGCCGCAGAAGCATGCAAGGAGGACGCGGGCAGGCTATGCAAAGGAGTCGAGCCCGGACAAGGCAGGATACTGGCATGCCTCAAGCAGCATGAAGGCGAATTGTCAGCGGAGTGCAAGGACCAGATGAAGCCGCCACGCGGCAGGCGTTAAGCGGAAGTGATGGATGGGGAAACACCCCGCTCTTCGCAGCAAAGTTACTCGTAGCGCAGGAAATCCTCGGCCAGCGCGTCGGGACCATAAAGGTCGATCAGTTCGTCGATCTCCGGCATCAGCATGTATTCCTCATCGTCTTCCAGGACACCCTCTCCCACCAGGCTGCTGCCCAGACCGTTGAGCAGCGCTTCCCTGACGTCGTCGAGAGATGGCGGGTTTTCGCGATTCTCGTCGTTCAGCACTTCTTCTATCACCCGGGTGAGCGGTTCGCTGGCAAAGGCATAGATGAAATCCATCGCCGCGGCAGACTCACCGAACTGTTCGATGAGTTCATCCAGTTCGTCGCTGACCGATTCGTCGACGTCGAAATGATGCATCTGCTCTGTCTCGCCGACCTCGGACGGCATGCCATGCGCTATCAATGAGCGGACACCGGCCAGCGTCACCGGCTCGCCGCTATCCAATTGGCCGATGATGGCTTCGATCAGGCCGGACAACTCCGGGCTTACCCGGGTGGAAATGTCGATCGGATTGCGTATCATGATTTATCCTCCCGTCTGAATGTTACAATGCATCGCATCTTTCCAAAAGACCGGTTCAGCATATGCAACCGGATTCTGGTGGATTTGGCGCCTCAGCGCAACATGCGCGATATTCATAGACAAGCTATTTGCTCAGGTATACGATGGTTCCGGGTGTTCCGAGTTCAATCTTGTTTTATTCTGGTTGCGCAACGCTGTCTCGTGCAGTTCACCACCATGGTTCCCACTATTGTGTATGAGCAGGCTGGGTAGGATCGTCTGGATGCGCGTTTCGTCGCTCGGATTATGGAGGTCTATGATGGCCAAAGGTTATGTTTCAGATTTCACCAAATTCATTAACCAGTACCTGGATGAGCATCCGGAAGTGGTCGAGGTGAAAAAGCAAGGATATGCATCTTTCTGGCAGCGTAAAGCGGAAATTCGCGCGCCGGAAATAACCAGGGATGCCATTGCTCCGGATGACAGTTACGGCTATGCATGGTCTGCATGGCGCGCCAAATGACTTGATCAGGGCGGCCCCGTTTGTTTCAGGGCAAACCCAGGCGTACATTTCCAAACTGTGCGCTCCTGTCTCGGGATTTGCCTCGACAACTGTCAGAAATTGATATGTCCTAATTTTCCCTTAAGAATTTCCCATTATCCTTTTCTCATGTTAGTTCCAACTAAACAGATAAGGGATGAGTGTGAACAGATATATCGCAACAACCGTTTCCATAGCATCAATTGGCATCGCGCTGGCAGGCTGTGCTTCCCGACCGGAATATCAATGCGACCCAAACGTTCAGGAAACCACGCCAACCGGCCGCTTTGATATCAACCAGGCATATGGCGTGGCCTTTGACAATCATACCAAGCTGACCTGGAAGCTATGCGCAGAGGGGCAAAATTATTCTCATGGCCGCTGTACGGGCGATGCGGCCCAATTTTCGTGGAATGAGGCGATGAGAAATTTCGAGAACCAGGGAGACAGTTGGCGATTGCCCAATGTCGACGAACTTCAAAGTATCGTCGAGGCGCAGTGCAAATCTCCCTCTTTAAATATTGCTGTCTTCCCCCTCACGCTTCTCTCGTCTTTTTGGTCTTCTTCGCCGCTTGACAAGGATCCAGCCTTGGCATGGTATGTCAGCTTCCTCGATGGCAGATCGAATTCCACAGGTAAAGCGGCAAGGAAAAATGTAAGGCTGGTTCGCGGGGAAGATCCCAAGGTAGCAGAAGAGCGACAGGAAATGCTGTTTGAATTGATACATCAAAACAGAATAGAAGAATTGCTCAAACAGGAAAAGGATGCGGAACAAAATGCCCGTGTGAGCTGCAAAAACAAGGCTCGCTGCGACAGATTGTTCTCCCTGACCCAGACTTTTATAGCTTCAGAAGCCAACACAAAGATCAAGGTAGCCACGGATACGATCATAGAAACACATGATCCGGCCTCTGTGGGAGATATCGGCATGAGTGCGATCAAGATCCCGGGGGGAAACAATTCTGCAGAGGTTCGCCTGACGGCATCCTGCATGATTTTCGGATCGGACATCCTTATCGAAAAACTGAATTTCGAAACTGAAGCAGCAGAATCATTGAGATCGAAAATGAAAAAATCAAAGATATCCTGCTTGTCGAAGAAGATATCGGTTTACCATGACTTCCGCTCATTTGTCGACGATAAATACAGCGATTGACGGCACTCAGGTACCCCTCGATTCACGAAGAGAGGTACTATCCCATTTGTATTTCTACTGGTAGATTGTGCAAACAGCAGCGCCACCAGAAAAAAGAATGGGGTAAATGATGCGTGTCGGATTGTTCGTGACTTGCCTGGTCGATTCCATGCGTCCCCGCATCGGCTTTGCCGCGATCAGGCTGCTGGAAGCGGCCGGCTGCGAGGTCATTGTTCCCGAACAGCAAACCTGTTGCGGCCAGCCCGGATACAACTCGGGCGACCGCAAGTCCGCCGAAGCAATGGCGCTGAAGCTCCTCGGCGAATTCGAAGCATTCGATTATGTGGTGCTGCCGTCCGGTTCCTGCGCCGGAATGATCCGCGTGCATTACCCCGATCTTTTCCGCGACGACCCTGCCCTGCAGCAAAGATTCACAGACCTTGGAAAGCGCACCTACGAGCTGACCGATTTCCTGGCGAACATCGCCAGGCTGGAACAGGTGCCCGGCGATTTCGCCGGCACGCTGACCTACCATGATTCCTGCTCGGGCCTGCGCGAACTCGATGTCTACCGTCAGCCGCGCGCCCTGCTGGCGAAGATGCCCGCCGTAAAGATCAACGAGATGGTTGAATCGACCACCTGCTGCGGCTTCGGCGGCACCTTTTCGGTCAAGTATGGCGAACTCTCGACGCGCATGGCCGACAACAAGTGCCGGCACATTGCCGCAACCCATTCCGATGCCATCGTCGGCGGAGACCTGGGCTGCCTGCTGAATATCGAGGGACGCCTCCGCCGAAACGACGATCACACCACCCGCGTGCTGCATATCGCGGAAGTGCTGTCCGGTGCTGATACCGATGAACTGAAGTGATGCAGAACACTTCGCTCCAATTCAAAAAGCAGGTCGCAATCAAGCTCGCCGACATCAAGCTTCAGGACGCGCTGTCGCGTTTGCAGTCGCGTTTTGTCGAAGGACGCTCGGCGGTAATCAGCGAGATCCACGATCTGCAGGAGACGCGCACCGCAGCAGCAGCGATCCGCGACCGGGTGCTGAATGATCTCGATCACTGGCTGCTGCATTTCGAGCGTCAGGCGACCGCACGTGGGGCGACCGTGCACTGGGCCGAGACCGGGGAGGACGCGAACCGCATCGTTGCCGAGATCGCGGCACAGCACGGCGTTCGCACGGCGGCCAAATCCAAATCCATGGTCAGCGAGGAATGCGGGCTCAACGACGCGCTCGAGCTGGCAGGCGTCAAGGTGATGGAAACAGACCTGGGCGAATATATCCTCCAGCTTGCTCACGAAGCGCCGTCGCACATCGTCGCGCCTGTGGTACACAAGAACAAGGAAGAGATCTCTGACCTGTTCGCAGAGAAACACCGGATGACGCGCAAGACCGGCATCGCCGAGCTGTGCCGCGAGGCACGCGAAGTGTTGCGCCCCGCCTTCCTGAACGCGGACATGGGGATATCGGGCGGCAATTTCCTGGTTGCGGAAACCGGCTCGGTGCTGATCGTTACCAACGAAGGCAACGGGCGGCTGGTGACGACTTTGCCGCGCGTCCATGTGGCGATCACCGGCATTGAGAAAGTGGTGCCGACGCTGGAAGACGTGACCACGCTGCTGCGCCTGCTGCCGCGATCCGCCACCGGCCAGTCGATCACCAATTATGTGTCAATGCTGACCGGGGAAAAAAATGCGGCAGACCACGACGGCCCGGAACACTTCCACATCATCCTGCTCGACAATGGCCGCAGCAGCCTGATCGGCGGCGAGATGCAGGAGATGCTGCGCTGCATCCGCTGCGGCGCCTGCATGAATCATTGCCCGGTGTACCAGAATATCGGCGGCCATGCGTATGGCTGGGTCTACCCCGGCCCGATGGGTTCGGTCCTAACGCCGCTGCTGGGCGGTATCGAAAAATCGCCCGACTTGCCCAACGCATCGACCTTTTGCGGCGCCTGCGCGGCGGTGTGCCCGGTGAAGATCCCGCTGCCGGACCTGTTGCGCAAGCTGCGCGAGAAACAAATGGAACGCGGCATGAAGTCGCGCCAGGAAACCTTCATGCTCAAAGCATGGGCGTGGCTGGTGCTGCACCCAACAATCTATGCAGCGGCTACAAAAGTCGGAGTGCGATTGATGAGCATGATAGGGGGAAAAGAAGAAGTGCTTCATCGCCTGCCCGGTGTCCGCGGATGGACCGATGGTCGCGACTTCCCTGCACCGGCAGGAAGAACTTTCCGCGAGTTGTACAAAAATGGAAAAAACAAATGAACGCGCGCGACAGGATACTCGGCAGGATACGCGAAGCCCGGACTGGATTGCCGCCAGAAACATCAACCGAAAATATTGCGAACCATCTGGCGAGGCACCCGCGCGGACCTTTCCCGCCGCCACCCGATGATTTGATCACTTGCTTCAAGCAACGCGCCACCAAGCTTTCCAGCGATGTGCTGGAAACTCACGACAGAATGGAAGTGCCGTCACTGCTGGCGCGCTATCTGGACGAAAGGAAGCTGCCGATGCATGGCGTATGCTGGACATCGTTTTCCGGCTTGCCATGGAATACCGCAGGTCTGGACATCCAAACCAGACCAGCGACCGATCAGGATCTGGTTGGCGTGACGGGCACATTTTGCGCCATCGCGGAAACCGGAACGCTGATGCTGCTTTCGGGAGCAGATACACCGGCCGCCACCAGCCTGCTTCCGGAAACACATGTGGCCATAGTCGATCCATGCCGTATCGTCGCCACGATGGAAGATGCATGGGATATGCTGCGCAAGGAATACCAACAACCGCCGCGCTCGGTCAATTTTGTCTCGGGGCCTTCGCGCACCGCCGATATCGAGCAGACAGTCACGCTGGGCGCACATGGCCCTTATCGTGTCCTGCTGATCCTAGCGCCGCCTTGAATACCGGGTACTAAAGCAAGATGAATTTCTTGATCTGAATAGTTGCCGTTTGAATACGGATGGTCTTGACCCGGCACCATCGATCCCGCGGCGTACTTCAGACTAGAATCCTTTGCTGAACAAGGTGCCATTGCATTTGGCGCAAGGCGGGACATGCCCTGTCTTCTTGAGCTGCATTTGATGCCCGCATTGCTGGCAGGTCAAAGTCCCGGCGGATGTCATCTCGCCGGTCTTGTATGTAAGTTTCTCCTTGGTTTTTTCACTCAGGGTATGCAGAACGTTGCCGGTCAATTCAAGCACATTCGCAAGCGATGAAAGCGCTCCTGCGCCCAGCCTTGCCGGATGCAAGCGCTCTTTGGCATCTTCACCCAACTGCCTCGCATCGGATATGGTCTGCTCCAGGTCGCGGGCAAGGTATTTTTTCAATTCTTCACCCTGCTCTGAGCTGAACTCTCCGAGCGCGGTCAATTGCTCGTGTGCTTTGTCCAGCGCCACCTTCATTGCTTCGCGTCCGCGTTCCTTCCCCGCCTGGTATAGTTCATCGAACTTCTTGGCAAGCATATCGTATTGCTGCGTCAATTTTTCCTTGCTCTGGTCGCTGATATTCATGGCAGTTCTCCTGATAAAACGACATGAATGACCATGCCGCAATGCCTCCGCTTAACAGACCGTCACGACAATCTGCTGATATTCCCTGCTTTTCGGAATCGGGGCACGTGTCGCATGTGCGAGTGCATTTGCATTTGCTTTCGCACGGCTTGTTCCGATAAGCTACTCCAATGGACATGTTTTTGGTATCGGAGTTTGTCCTATTTTCGATTAGGTGATTGTGGAAGTTTGCAGACAGAGTCTGTCCTATGAGGTAATCATGCCGAATTCATGCAGTTCCAAGCAATCATATTTGGTGCCGTGCTGATACTTTAATGTGCCATCGCAATCTCTGATTCTCTAAATTAACGTTCATATAAGGAGTGAAATCTTGAAACCAGGAATTTTCCATAAAAGTATTTTTACTGCTGTAGCCATTGGAATTTTATTTTCAGGTTTTACCGGCTTGGCGGCCGCAGCTTCCCCAAAGGAAAGAAAAAAGGAAATATTGCAGATGCGCAGCGAAACGCTGGCGAAACTGTACAAGGTGCATCCGCTTGCAGAAGGAGACATTAAGAAAGCCGTTGGATATGCGGTATTCAGCAACGTCGGAATAAACCTGATTCTGCTTTCAGCGGCGGGCGGTTCCGGGGTAGCCCACAACAACCGGACCGGCAAGGATATCTATATGAAGATGATTTCCGGCGGTGTTGGTTTTGGGCTTGGAGTAAAGGATTTTCGCGGCATCTTCGTATTCACGACCGACAAGGCATTCAAGCAATTCGTCGAGAGCGGATGGTCTGCAGATGCACAGGCTGATGCAGCCGCCAAATCGGGCAAAAAAGGAGGCGCCCTCGCGGGTGCAGTTGCGGTCGCACCAGGTGTGGCCCTGTATCAGCTGACTGAAACAGGGCTTGCTTTACAGGCCACGATACAAGGCACCAAATATTTCAAGGATGACGAGTTGAATGCCAAATGAATCGCTGAGAACAATGGGAATCAGAATCTGACATTCGTCTGACCAGCAGCGATCAGAAATACTTGCCCAGTTGCACCCACAGTCTTGATTTACGATTCAGGGTGGCAGGCTCGGATGTCGGCTGGCCGCCAGTGCCGCGCTTCGCAACATAGGCTTTGACGTCAACACCGAAAATATTCGCATGCACTCCCAGGCCGCCACCGGAAATGGTCCGCTTATTCGAACCGGAAAGGTATGGCTCATGGTTGAAAACGATTGAGCCGGCATCGAAGAACATCATCACCTGCAGCTTTTGAGTAAATTTGCGACGTATCTCCACAGTAGCCAGACGGCCCTCATCTCCCATGGCTTCACCTTGCGGATAAGCTCGCACACCATACGCTCCACCAAGTGAAAACTGCTCAGAGGAATTAAGATTCTTGCTGGCAAATTGACCAGACAGCGCAAACCAAAGCGAGTAATTTTCATTCAATCGCTGCAGCCGATTAAGATTGTAATTCAACCGGGCGAAAGAGCCGTTAGTGTTAGCTCCCTTGTTGCCTAGTATACCCTTGTCAATCAATAACGAAATATCATCCAGGACCAGCCTGCCCTTCGCTAGAGAAAGGCTGAACAGCGTGATGCCGCTACCGCCGAACTTGTCCTTGCGATTGCCAGTCAGGCCGAAGGTCGCGAGATCAACCTGCTTGTCTATGGGGACAGTTGCGATTTCATCGTTGAGTTGCTTGCTCTCCAATGTGACAGTTCCGGACAGATTGCTTTTTTGGCTGCGGATGAACGGATAAACCGTGAAAAGGCTACCGATCGTTGCCGATCCATTTGTTTCCGTTGCGGCGAAATTCTTATCCAAGCGATAGTTGGTGCCTGAATAAGCAACGCCCAGACGCAAGCCTCTGCCACCAACAGGGATCTGATATGCGAGATATGCGTATGAAAGATTCCGGTCGGTGCCCAGTGCGCGCAAAGTGAGCATGTCACCAAGCATAAGCGGACTATTCAATGCCAATTCCGCACCCAGGCGATTGTTCCCGGTATAGTAGTTGCCGTAATTGTCCATCTGGATATTTGCGGCATAAGGCTCTGACGGCGACAATACAACCACGAGGTCGGCTGAGCCGACGCTGGCGCCCGGTTGCAGGGTTGCACGCGCGGTGCCCACACCCGGTGTTTCATTCAAAAGCAACAGTGCTCGTTCAACAGGTTCCGACTGCAATACATCTCCGCTTTTGATCATTGCAAAATACTCATATGCAGTCTGCTCGGACAATCTCGACAGATTGTTGATTCGTCCTTTGCCGATACGGCCTTCCTGCACGCTGATCGTTACCGCCCCGTCCTTTATTTCCTGCGGCGGAATATAAGCACGCGACACTATATAACCGCGTTTATGGTAATGGGCGGTGATACGCGCGGCTGCATTGTTGAGATCAGCAAGGCTGCGTTCGCTACCGGGCAGATCAGCCAGCAATGCCTCCAGTTCGGCAGTTGGTATCGAATCGTTCCCGGTGACATGGATGGATTTCACCATCATGCGCACATCAGATTTTTGCCGAGCTTTCGGAACGGCGATCTCTTCTGGTGTCGGTGTCGGTGTCGGTGCTGGTGTCGGTGTCGGTGTCGGTGTCGGTGTCGGCTCTGGTACAGGCAATGGCAACAGTACAGGCGGCGCAGACGTTGCGGTAGCTGCAGGCTCCCCTTCACCTTCCTTACTTTCATCCATGACCAATATACTTATCTCTACCCGACGGGTCTTGACACGACCTTCCCGGGTATTGTCAACGCCAACCGGATAGTCAGAAGCCTTACCTTCGACAGTGATACGGTTGCCTGCCACGCCTTTCGAGACAAGGTAACTCCTGACCGAATCCGCAAGTCCCAATGACAGCAAATGATTGGCTTTGCTGTCCGAGTAGCCGATTAATTTCAGCTTTGCATCTGGATATTCACGAGCAAACCCAGCTATTGCTTCCAGTTCAGGGCCAGTTTCCGGCTTCAACTTGATGGTACCGGGTACGAAATTTCCATATCCAATGCTGACAGGTTTGTTTGCCAGCAAAGTTTTCCAGGGATCGGCCTCGGTAACTTGCTCGGGTGCAGGCGCGGGTACCGGGACGGCTTTAGTCACCGGGACTTGTTCAGGTTCAGGTTCAGGTTCAGGTTCAGGTTCAGGTTCAGGTTCAGGCTCTGGTTCAAAAACAGCAGCGGGTGAAGGTGCGGATGCAGGTACAAGTTGCAATGGAGGAGTCGATTTAGGTACGCTCAATTCCGGCTGTTGCTGCAACTCGCGTATCGTTTGGCCCGCATCGGGTACAACGGGCGCAGGCGCTGCCTTGACAGGCAATGCGCACAGCAAAATATACGACGTAAATACAGCGCGCGCTATATATTTGATCATCATTAGTTATGTTGATTTAGGGAAGCAGCGACAAATGATATCCGCTGCAGGGAATCACTGCACTGACATCGTTCCTTCAACAAACGAGCTTATGAAGTAATTGCCGCCCGGCCCTGCTGTCAAGGCCAGCGTTCCCTGAGTGATCGGTGTGGTAAAGCCCGGATTTACTCCCGCCGTGTTCACCGCCAGTAATCCGGTCAATACGGTTTCTTTGCTGTCTATTCCAGCCAGTCCCGAACCGCCAACGGTGTAAGTCAGCGGAGGTATCGGCCCGCCGAACATCATGCTCGCGTTGTTCGCCGCAATAATCAAGTTGCGCTGGGTGATGTCAGCGGTCAGGCCACTCGGCAGGGTGATGCTGTAATTGCCTATATCCTTGCCTGTCAGCGCCAGTGTAACCGGCTTGGCTGTCCCGACATTGGGATCCGCGAACGTTCCACCGAGGCTGACGCTATCACCAGCAACGACATTATTGATTGTTGCCCCGCTGATCAAGGCGTTTACAGTTGCGTCATATGGGCGGCTTAGCGCAACCGGTGTCCCGGACAATGTCAGCGCACGCGCAGTGATGTCGGCCACCAAACCTGCTGGCTGGGAGAAGCTGTAATTTCCTGCTGCTGTGCCTGTCAGTGTCAGTGTCACCGGCTTGGCTATCCCGACATTCTTGTCAGCGAACTGTCCCACCAGCGCGGCACCATCTGTGCCTATCAGTCCGGAGATATTTGAGATACCGCTGATAGTTGTGTAATTGGTACCGTCGTATACACGGCTGGTGGCTACCGGCGTACCGGTATAGGTCAGCGGACGCGGTGTGATGCTTGCATACAGGTTCAAACCGGTGTAACTGTAGCTATAGTTGCCTGCATCAGCGCCGGTCAGCGCCAGCGATACAAGTTTGTTTGTCCCTGCGTTGGGTGAGGTAAAGATGCCGATCAAGGAAGCGGCATCTCCGGCGATCAGACCATTGACTGCGACTCCACTGATCGAGGTTATAGTCGTGCCGTCATATACACGGCTTACGGCAACCGGAGTACCCGACAATGAGATGTTCTTCATTACGATATTGGCCGACAGTTGACTTGAAATTCTGTAGTTGGCTGCGTCAATGCCGGTGAGGGCGTTACCGGTAAATGTCACGGGAATATTGCTGCCAACGTTCTTGGTGCTGAACACCGCGGCGCCGGGTCCGCCCAGGTTCAAGGCAACGTTATCGCTACCCAAAGGGGTGATCACGGCAGTGCCCGTAATCGTGGCAGCGGTGGTAGCGTCATATACTTTGTTCTGGGCCGTCAGGCCTGTCACCGTAAGAGTGGCGGGATTGATGTTGGCTTGGCCGCCAACGAGCAAGTAGTTGCTGGCCTTCCCTCCGTTGGCTCCATCGCCTAAGGCTAGTGTTCCGAGCACTATCGGCTTGCTGAATCCGACATTTTTGTCCAAAAGACTGCCGGTCCCTGTAAGCGTAAGTTTTTGTGTAATGCCGTTTACAGTAATACCGTTAACCGCGCCGATCATGCTGGGATCAATAAGCGTGGTCGTGTCATAGGTACGACTGGCGTACAGCGTGATCGCCCTCGGAGTCACTGTCAGTGTACCTCCTGCGTATGTAATCGAGTAGTTGCTGGCCAATCCGGTATTGAAGACTGCGTTGCTGGGGGTGGCGCCGGTATACACGCCCACATCGGGTATGGTTCCTGTTCCCGGCAGGGTCATGGTCACACTCCCGATGGTATCAGGTGCCACCAAACCTGTCGTCGTAAAACCTGATGGCCCCAATGGTTCTCCGTAAATCAAGGTTACATCGTTTGCGGTTACAGTTGCCGGTTTTGGAGTAATGTTCGCCGCAACCGTCTGGCCGGTGACCAGGCTGTAGTTGCTCGCCAGTCCTCCGTTCAATCCGTCAGCCAGCACGTTGCTGTTGGCCGTCACCAGGTTGGCGGTCAGCAC
>Ga0224495_10001122_pt1 | contig 19516 bp, 18 predicted proteins | sample SF_Jul11_sed_USG_FD_168128 | JGI IMG/M metagenome (GOLD analysis project Ga0224495, IMG submission 168128) | Sediment microbial communities from San Francisco Bay, California, United States - SF_Jul11_sed_USGS_4_1 | ecosystem: Environmental > Aquatic > Marine > Sediment | place: USA: California... | reverse complement strand
CTTCCTCGTTCTTTTCTCGGTGATCTCTGTGGTGAAGGTGTTTTATGGGGTTTTCCATCGCAGTTGCAGGAAAGGGCGGCACGGGCAAGACAAGCCTCTGTGGCCTTACCATCCGTTATTTGACAGAGAAACGGCGCGGCGCGGTTCTTGCCGTTGACGCCGATGCGAACGCAAACCTGAACGACGTGCTCGGCGTTCAGGTCCACGCGACCGTGGGAAAGCTCCGGGAGACCTCGCTCGAAGCGGTCAAGTCCACCGCCCCCCGGCCCGGCGGCATGAGCATGGAGCAGCTCTTCGATTACCAGATCCAGCAGGCGCTGGTCGAGGCAAAGGGCTTCGATCTCCTGGTCATGGGCAGGCCCGAGGGCGCTGGCTGCTACTGCGCTGCGAACAATATCATCCGCAAGTACATGGACAAGCTCGCGGATACCTATCCGTACATGGTCGTTGACAACGAGGCCGGCCTCGAACACCTTTCCCGCCGGACCACGCAGGACATGGACCTGCTCCTGATCATCAGCGATTCCTCGGTGCGGGGCATCATGACCGCCGGCAGGATCGCCGGACTGGTTGAGGAACTTAAGTTGAACGTGAAACGCACGGTCCTGATCGTGAACCGTTTGCAGGACGGCACCGGCGAGGACCAGGCGCTCCGCCAGACCATAGAACAGCAGGGCGTCGAGTTCGCGGGATTCGTTCCTGCGGACGAAATGATCTTTGAATACGATCTGAACGGCAAACCGCTGGTGCAGCTGCCGGGGGATTCGAAGGCGATAACGAGCTACTTCGGGATACTCGATAAGCTGGTGCCTTAGAAGCTGATAACCCGTTAGGCGTAAGGGGTCAGGGGGACGACAGAAGCTTTCGCCTGACGCTTGGCGCACGAACGTCCCTTATGAATAAAACGGTTGCTATCATCGGTGCTGGCCGCGTAGGCGGCGCGATCGGCCACTTGCTGGCAAAGGCGGGGTTTACGGTCATCGCGGTCGTCTGCCGCACTGAGGCACCTGCTGAGAAGGCAAGGGTGTTCATCGGTTCCGGGAGCGCATCGACCGATCCGATACAAGCGGCAGGAACAGCAGACATCGTTTTCATCACTACGCCCGATGGAGCGATCAGGCAAGTTTGCGAGCGGATCTCACAAGGCAGAGGTTTCAAACCTGGCAGTATGGTCATCCATACATCGGGTGCTCATACGCTGGACCTTCTGGACAGCGCGAAGAAATCGGGTGTTCATCGAGCAGTGATCCATCCGCTCCAGTCCCTGCCGGGAATGGAGCAGGGAGCGAAAAACCTTCCGGGATCGTTCTTCAGGATCGAGGCTGATCCCGAGATGCTTCAGGCAGCAAAGGATATTGTGGCGGCGCTGGGCGGCATCGAACTTGTCATGCCGAAATGGCGGTCCGACAAACAGTCGGCCGCGTTGTACCATGCGGGCGCCGTAGCGGTATCCAATTATTTCGTAGCGCTCATAGATTACGGCCTCCGTTTCTATCAGGACCTGGGAGCGGATAAACAGCAGGCCTTGCAGGCGGTTCTGCCGCTGATCAAGGGAACGCTGGCCAACATGGAAGCCATGGGCACGACGCAGGCCCTGACCGGACCGATCGCCCGGGGCGACGCGGAAACGGTCAAAGGTCATATCCAGGCAATGGAAGAGCGGCTGCCCGAGCTTCTGCCCCTGTACCGGGAGTTGGCGAAGCAGACCATTCAGATCGCCGGGGAGCGGGGACTGGACGACAAGAAAGTAGAAGAGCTGCTCAAGATTGTGAAATAAGAAATGCGGAATTCGGGATGCGGAATTCGGAATGAAAAAGCCCATGCATCCGGTTCGAGAAGTTCGCAGGTTTTATATACAGTGAAAGCGAGGAAGAGCAGATGATCATTATCGGAGAGAAGATCAGCGTTATCGCGAAGAAAGTTCGGGAAGCGCTGGCGAACCACGATCCCAAGCCGCTGCAGGAGCTTGCCGTGGCGCAGGCAAAGGCAGGCGCGACCTTTATCGACGTTTCCATCGGTCCGGCCGAGGAGAACGGTCCCGAGCTCATGGACTGGGCTGTGAAGGTCGTGCATGAGGTGGTTGAAAAGCCCCTCTGCCTCGACACCACCAACGTGAAGGCCATGGAAGCGGGCCTCAAGGCGCACAACAACAAGTGGGGCGTGCCGCTCATCAACTCGACCTCCAACGAGCCCGAGCGCTTTCCCATGATGGAGCTGGCGGGCAAGTACAACGCCAAGATCATCGCCCTGACGCTCGGCAAGGGCAGCATCCCGGCCGATGCCGAGGACCGCTGCGTGATCGCCTCGGAGATCATGGCCCGCGGCATGGAGTACGGCGTGCCCATGGAGAACATCTTCCTCGATCCGCTGATCCTCCAGATCTGCACCATGCAGGACCAGGGGCTGCAGGCGATCCGGGCCATCAAGATGTTCCAGCAGCTGAACGATCCGCCGATGAACACCGTGGTCGGCCTGTCGAACATCTCGAACGGCGCGCCCAAGGCCGTGCGTCCCATCATCAACCGGAACTATCTTGCCATGCTTCTGTACGAGGGACTCTCGGCCGCTATCATCGATCCGCTGGACAAGGACATGATGGACACGGTCAAGACCGTGGAGATGATCATGGGCAAGAAGATGTACGCCCATTCCTATCTGGATATGTAGGCTTCTGGCAGCATATTTGAGTTGCAGAAGATTTAAATCGGCAACTTGTGAATTTTGTTACTCTTTGACACGATTGTGATTGTTCTGAAAAACGAATTTTGTTAATATAGGCAACACCTTTTTCGAGGAGGCTGGTATGGCACTCGTAGTTCCCAAAGAATCCTATAGCGGCAAGATCTATGAAGTACAGCTCGGAAGCGGCGCAAAGACCGTGACCATCGGCGGCGCGAACGCCCTTCCGTTCCTGGGCTTCGAGGGCACCTTCCCCCACAAACCGGCGGTGGCGCTGGAAGTGATGGACATCGCTCCCGAAGACTGGCCGGAGACGGTGAAGAAGGCCGTGTCGGGCGCATCGGCGAGCCCGGTGCAATGGGCAAAGTTCTGCCAGGAGCAGGGCGCTGACATGGTAGCGCTCCGCCTGATCGGCACGCACCCGGACCAGAAGAACCGCAGCGCCGAGGACGCGGCCAAGACCGCGGCGGAAGTTGCTGCGGCGGTGGATATCCCGCTCGTTATCCTGGGCAGCGGCCACGTGGAAAAGGACACTCAGGTCCTCCAGGCTGTTGCCGCAGCGGTGCGCGGCAAGAACTGCGCAATCGGCAAGGCGGTTGAAGAGAACTACAAGACCGTGGCTGCTGCTGCCATGGCAAATGACCACAAGCTGATCGCCATGAGCCAGCTGGACGTGAACCTGGCAAAGCAGCTGAACATCCTGCTTTCCCAGATGGGCTTCGCCAAGGAGCGCATCATCATGGACCCCATGTCCTCGGCCCTGGGCTACGGCATGGAGTACACCTACAGCGTGATGGAGCGCATCCGTCAGGCCGCGCTGCTCCAGAACGATCCCATGATGCAGACGCCGATCATCTGTGATATCGGCCTGAACGTCTGGAAGGTCAAGGAAACGATCGCTCCGGACGCGGAAATGCCCGAATGGGGCGGCCTCGCGGACCGTGCGCTTGCCTGGGAGGCCATCACTGCCTCGGGCATGCTGACCGCGGGAGCGGATATGCTGATCATGCGCCATCCCGGCGCCATGGCCAAGGCAAAGGAACTGATCGCGGACCTGATGTAAAAACAAGTCCACCACGGAGTCACGGAGGCACGGAGAAGGGAAAAGAGTCTCCGCGTCCTCTGCGGTGAAAAAGATTTTGAAAGGAGCATCACATGGCACTTTCCGGTGTTGAAATATTCAAATATCTTCCCAAGACGAACTGCAAGAAGTGCGGTCACCCGACCTGCCTTGCTTTCGCCATGAAGCTTGCGGCAAAACAGGCCAGCCTCGATGCCTGCCCAGACGCGTCGGCGGACGCGAAGAAGGTGCTCGGCGAGGCCGCTGCGCCCCCGATCAGGGACATCACCATCGGCGCCGGCGACAAGGCAGTGAAGGTGGGCGGCGAGATCTGCCTGTTCCGGCATGAGAAGAAGTTCTTTAATCCCTGTGCGTTCGCCGTGTCCATCAAATCGTCGGAAGCCGGCGATGCCGCGGCCAAGAAGATCGAGATGGTGAAGACCTCGGAGATCGACCGGGTCGGCCAGAAGCTCCGGGTCGACGCGATCGCGGTGACCGACGACGGCGGCGACGCGGCCAAGTTCGCCTCGGTGGTGAAGCAGGTCGTGGACGGGGCGCCCGGCGTGCCGGTCATCCTCGTCAGCGCGAACCCGGCGGTGATCGAAGCAGGCATCGCGCACTGCGCGGACAAGAAGCCGCTCATCTGCGGCGCGACCGCGGACAATGCCGACGCCATGGCCAAGATCGCCAAGGAGAAGAAGGCGTCCCTCGTGGTCTCGGCAGCGGGCCTTGAGGCGCTCGAAGCCCTGTCCGACAAGGTCAAGGCCATGGGTGTCGAGGACCTGGTGCTCGATTCCGGCGCGCGCAAGGCAAAGGATATGATCGAGCAGTACACGATCATCCGCCGCGCGGCGATCAAGAAGAACTTCAAGCCCCTGGGCTTCCCGATCATCTCCTTTGCGGAGCGCGGTGATTCGCTCTCCGAGGCTATGGCGGCGGCGATCGGTGTGATGAAGTACGCGTCCATCATCGTGGTGAACAGCGTGGAGAAGTGGAAGATGCTGGCGCTTCTGTCGCTGCGCCAGAACATCTACACCGACCCGCAGGTGCCCATGCAGGTGAAGCAGGATATCTACAAGATCGGCGAGGCTACCGACAAGTCGCCGCTCATGATCACCACCAACTTCTCGCTTTCCTACTTCATCGTGCGCGGCGAAGTGGAGAACAGCAAGGTCCCGTCGTGGATCGCGGTCATGGACAACGAAGGCCTGTCCGTTCTCACGGCATGGGCCGCCGGAAAGTTCACGGCCAGCAAGATCGCGACGTTCATCCAGGAGAGCGGTGTGGAGAAGAGCGTCACCACCAAGGAACTGATCATCCCCGGCTACGTGGCCGTGCTGTCCGGCGCTCTTGAGGAGAAACTGCCGGGCTGGAAGATCACCGTTGGCCCGCGTGAAGCGAACCAGATCCCGACCTTCCTGAAGGGAAGAGCGTAATATCTTAATCCACCACAGAGACACAGAGACACAGAGGAAAGCAGGATTTAAAAACAGATTTTCTCCGTGACCTCAGTGCCTCCGTGGTGAAATAGTTCTCTATAAGGAGTAGACCGATGTCAAAAGCGATCGCTACCGGAGCCATCCTCGGTTCCCACTACTATGTGAAGCAGGCCGAAGCACTGGTCGAAAAGGCCATATCTGAAAAGGGCGCGGACTTCAAGTTCGAGTTCCCGGACACCGCGTACTTCCTGCCCCAGATATTCTCCATGACGGGTTTTGAGGTCCGGACCCTCGGGGACATGAAGACGGCCCTGGCGGAGAAAGTGAAGCCGCTTCTCACCGAGGCTCCCATAGAAAAGCTCTATGTGCCCTACCTCGGCGAGGCGCTTGACGCCGGCATGGCGACGCTCTTTGCCCAGGAGATCATCATGGCCATTCGCTACATCTACGGCCAGGAGCCGGTGAAGGACGATTCCATCGGCCTCACCTACAACGGGTTCATCTCCGACACGATCCTCCGGAATCTGGGTGTGCAGCTAGTGGACGGGTCCATGCCCGGCTATGTCTGCATCATCGGCGCGGCTGACAGCGACGACCAGGCATTCGAGATCGCCCGGGACCTGCAGCAGAAGAACATCCTCACCTTCCTCTGCGGCAATGTGAACGGCGAGAGCATGACCAAGCAGCTGCTCAGGAAAGGCGTGCAGCTCGGCTGGGACACGCGGCTCGTGCCGCTGGGCCCCGAAGTGGAGCATGCCATCTATGCGTTGCACTGGGCTGCCCGCGCGGGAATTACCTTCGGCGGCATGAAGGGCGGAGACTACAAGAAGATCCTCAAGTACTCCAAGGACAAGGTGTTCGCTTTCGCCATGGTGCTCGGTCCCCTGAACGACCGGATCTGGACCACCGGCGCCGGCGCGATCAACATGGGCTTCCCGGCAATCGCCAACACCGACATTCCGACCATCCATCCCACGGGCGTCACGATCTACGAGGAAGTTGCCAAGGAGCTCGATCCCAAGAACCTGGTGCAGAAGTGCATCGAGGTGCGCGGACTCAAGATCACGGTCTCCAAGCCGCCCATTCCCGTGGCCTACGGCCCCGCGTTCGAAGGCGAGCGCATCCGCAAAGAGGACATGCATATCGAGTTCGGCGGCCAGCGCACGCCGGCCTTTGAATGGCTCAACACTGTTGATCTCGACAAGGTCGAGGACGGCAAGGTCACGATCATCGGCGCAGACGCCGAGAACCGCTACCAGGCGGGCGGCAAGATGCCCCTCGGCATGTACATCGAGGTCGCGGGCCGCAAGATGCAGAAGGACTTCGAGCCCGTGCTCGAGCGCAAGATCCACCACTTCGTGAACGAAGCCCAGGGCATCTGGCACATGGGCCAGCGCGACCAGAACTGGTTCCGCGTGAGCAAGGCCGCACTTGCCGAGGGCTTCCAGCTCCGTCATTTCGGCGATATCCTTGCGACGCAGCTGAAGCACAAGTTCGCGAACATCGTGGACAAGGTTCAGGTCACGCTATACGTGGACGAGGCCGACGTGAAGAAGCATCACGCCGAGGCATTGAAGGCCTATCACGAGCGCGACGTGCGTCTCGCGTCCATGACCGACGAGTCCGTGGACACGTTCTATTCCTGCATCCTTTGCCAGAGCTTCGCGCCGAACCATGTGTGCGTGGTGTCGCCCGAGCGGCTCGGTCTCTGCGGGGCCTACAACTGGCTTGACGCCAAGGCCGCTTACGAGATCGATCCCAACGGCGCTAACCAGCCCGTGGTAAAGGGCGAGATCGTTGACGAGAAGAAAGGCCGCTGGAAGGGTGTGGATGAATATGTGTACAAGAATTCCCACCAGGCCCTGGAATATTTCAACGCTTACACCATCATGGACAACCCCATGACCTCCTGCGGCTGCTTCGAGTGCATCGTGGCAATCGTGCCCGAGGCGAACGGCGTGATGGTCGTGAACCGCGGCTTCACCGGCATGACCCCGATCGGCATGAAGTTCTCGACCCTGGCCGGCACTGTGGGCGGCGGCGCCCAGACGCCCGGCTTCATGGGCATCGGCCGGTTCTTCCTGACCAGCAGGAAGTTCCTGTCCGCGGACGGCGGGTTCAAGCGCATTGTCTGGATGACCAAGAACCTGAAAGAGTCCTTTGCCGAGGAGTTCAAGAAGCGGGCCGCCGAGGAAGGCATGCCCGATCTTCTGGACAAGGTCGCTGATGAGACCGTTGCCGAGGATTCAGAGAAGCTTATGGCGTTCCTCGCGGAAAAAGGCCACCCGGCGCTCACCATGGATCCCATGTTCTAAATCTTACCGGTGGAAGGCCGGCGCAGACGCATATTTACAAAAGCGTTCCTTCGCCGGTGACCACGGTTGTCAGGCTTTTGAGCGAGCCGCCGGCGGAACATTCCGGCGGCTCGCTGTGTTTCGGGGATTACTATGGAAGACAAAGTACTCACCAAGATACTGAACGAACACAAGCGCACGGGCGGCAATCTGATCATGCTGCTCCAGCGCATCCAGGAGACCTTCGGCCATATCGCTCCGGAGAACGTGGACTGGTTCGCCGAGCGCCTGGACATTCCGGCGAGCCGGTTCTTCGGCGTGATCACGTTCTATCCCAAGTTCCGCACCAAGCCCGTTGGCAAGAACACGCTCACGGTCTGCTGCGGCGCTGCCTGCCACATCAAGGGCGCGGACAAGATCCTGGACAAGGCCCGGGAGACCCTGAACCTCACGGGCGACGAGGATACCACCCCGGACCTCAAGTTCACGCTCGAAAAGGCGACCTGCATCGGCGCCTGCAACATCGCGCCGGTGGTGATCATGAACAAGCAGGTGCACAGCGGCATGGACCCGGTCAAGGTGACCAAGCTGATCACGGGGTACGAGCGCGAGGAGTTCCTGGGGTATATCTAAGATTCATGGCAAACGACACCATCGAAATAAAGGTCTGTCTCGGCACCTCGGGCAACGCGGCCGGCGGGGAGGAAGTGCTCCGCATGTTCCGGCACTATATTTTCGAAAAGGGCATCGAGGCCCGGATCGGGAAGCGGTGTTCGCCGTCCAAGGTCGGCTGCCGGGGGTTCTGCTCCAAGGACGTGCTGGTCGATGTGATCGCCAACGACAGTCGCACGACCTACCAGTCGGTCACGCCTATCATGGTGGAGCGGATCGTGGAGGAGCACGTGCTCGGCGGCGCGCCGATCGCTGAATGGACGGTCAAGGACGAGTACGCGTCCTTCAATGCCAAGCAGCGCAAGGTCGTGCTCGGCCCCTGCGGCGAGATCGATCCGGACAATATCGACGATTACCTTGCCATGCGGGGCTATCGGGCAGCGAAGAAGGCCATGACCACCATGACGCCCGACGGTGTTGTCGATGAGGTGATCCGGTCAGGCTTGCGCGGCAGGGGCGGGAGCGGGTTCCGCACCGGTGAGAAGTGGAAAGCCTGCCGGAGCGTACCGAGCGATACGAAGTACGTTGTGTGCAATATCGGTGAAGTGAACCGTCCGCTGGCCGAGGGAAATCCTCAGGCGATCATTGAAGGCCTCCTCATCGGGGGGTATGCCGTGGGCGCGTCGAAGGGATACCTGTATATCCGTGAGCGCTACCACCTGTCCGTGGAGCGGCTCAGGAACGCGCTCGTACAGGCGCGCGAACGGGGTTTCATCGGCAGGGATCTCTTTGGCTCGGGATTTGACTTCGACATCGAGTTCAGCTTCGGCACCGAAGCATTCATATGCGGAGAAGAGACCGCGCTCATGGAGTCCATCGAGGGCAGGCGCGCCATGCCGCGGGTCCGTCCGCCGTTCCCGGCCTATCGCGGCCTCTGGGGCAAGCCCACGGTCATCAATAACGCCGAGACCTTTTCGAACATTCCGCTCATCATCGGCATGGGATCCGCCTGGTTCGCTGCCATCGGTACGGAACACAGCAAAGGCACCAAGATCTTCACGCTCTCGGGCAAGGTGCGGAACAACGGGCTCGTGGAGATCCCCATGGGCATGCCGTTCCGGGACATTGTGTACGGCATCGGCGGCGGGATCGAAGGAGACAAGGCACTCAAGGCGATCCAGGTGGGCGGGCCGTCGGGCGGCATCATACCGACGTCCATGCTGGACCTGGGGCTGGACTACGAGAACCTGGCGCGTGTCGGCAGTATCGTGGGCTCCGGCGGCATGGTGGTCTTTGACGAGGATGACTGCATCGTGTCGGTCGCCAAGTTCTACATCGAGTTCCTGCAGCGCGAGTCCTGCGGCAAGTGTGTGCCTTGCCGGATCGGGACCAAGCGGATGCTGGAACTGCTTACGAAGATCACCGGGGGGACCGGGACCGAAGAGGACCTGAAGACGCTCGAGCGGCTGTCCGGCGTGATGGCGTCCACGTCTCTCTGCGGACTGGGCAGGACCGCGCCGAATCCCTTTCTCACGAGCTTCAACCACTTCAAGGACGAGTACCTGGCGCATATCCGCGAGAAGAAGTGCCCGGCAGGCGTCTGCACCGCGCTCATAACCTTCTCGGTCATCGCGGACAAGTGCAAGGCCTGCGGCCTCTGCCGCCGCGCCTGCCCCGCCAACGCCATCACCGGCGCTCCGAAGGTCGTCCATGCGATCGACGCGGCGAAGTGCGTCAAATGCGGGGCCTGTTACCGGGCGTGTAAATTTAAGGCGATAAAGAAACAGTGACGAGAGACGGTGAATAAGAGACGAGTGATGAGAGACAAGCGACGAGCGATAAGTAAAAAGAGGCAGGTAGCGGTCGACTAAACATGAAATGGCATCATAATCTTGATGTCTGGAAGCGCTCGATAGAACTGGTTGTCGAGATCTATAAGGTCACGGATACTTTTCCGCGGCACGAAGTTTACGGACTGACGCAGCAGATGAGAAGAGCAGCCGTTACTATTCCGAGCAATATAGCTGAAGGTGCTGCACGAAAAAGCTCGAAAGAGTTCATCCAGTTCCTGTCCACAGCGCAGGGTTCGATCGCGGAACTGGAAACGCAATTGATCATTGCTGACAAGCTGAAATACTTGAAGCAGGCGTCGGTTCTCCTGAAAGAGCTTAATGAGCTATCCCTGATGACCGCAGGGCTGCAGGGCACGATCAAAAAGAAAGCAGGTAAAGGCTGACAAGCTGACGTTTATGTCATCAAACGATAAACATACGCATGATGGTTCTCCCTCGTCACCTCTCTCTCGTCTCTCGTCGCTTTCACCGGTGACCCTTACCATCGACGGTCGGCCGATCGAAGTTCTGCCCGGAACCACCGTCCTCGCCGCCGCGCAGCAGCTGGGCATCCACATCCCGGTGCTGTGCCACCATCCGAAGCTGTCGGTGACCGGCGCCTGCCGCGTTTGCATCGTCGAGATCAACGGCCAGCCGGTGACATCGTGCACTGCCTTGGCGGAGAACGGGATGGAAGTGACCACCGCGTCGCCCTATATCGAAGGGCTGCGCAAGGATATCCTGGACCTGATCCTGTCAGACCATCCCTACGACTGCATGGTCTGCGAACGGGCCGGGGACTGCGAGCTCCAGGAGCTCGCGTACAAGTACCAGATCCGCACCCCGGTGTTCCACGGCGAGCGGCGTATTTACCCCAAACGCGACGGCAACCCGTTCATCGAGCGGGACATGGAGAAGTGCATTCTCTGCGGCCGGTGCGTGAAGGTCTGCGACGAGGTGCAGGGGGTCGGCGCCATTGATTACGCCTACAAAGGCTTTGGCACCAAGATCTGCCCGCCTTTTGAGCGGGACCTGGACTGCGAGTTCTGCGGCCAGTGCGTTTCGGTCTGTCCCACAGGCGCGCTGGTATCCAAACCGTCGCTGTGCAAGGGCCGGACCCGCGACGTACGCACGGTGGAGACCGTCTGCCCCTACTGCGGCTGCGGATGCAACATCACCTACGACGTGGTCAAGAACGAGGTGATCAGGGCAGGGTCGCGGCCGGAAACGATCAATGAGGGATGGCTGTGTGTGAAAGGCCGCTTCGGGTTTTCGTTCATCAACAGCCCGGACCGGCTGAAAGCCCCGCTGATCAGAAAGAACGGTAAGCTGACGGCGGCATCCTGGGAAGAGACCTTCGCCTATCTCGGCGAGCGTCTGCGGTCCATCCGGGATATGCACGGTCCCGACGCAATCGGCGGTTTCGCCTCGGCCCGGTGCACGAACGAGGAAAACTATCTGTTCCAGAAGATGATGCGCGCGGCGATCGGTACGAACAACATCGATCACTGCGCGCGCTACTGACACAGCGCTACGGTGGCCGGTCTGGCCACTGTGTTCGGTTCGGGAGCCATGACGAACTCGATGGCGGAAATCGAGAACAATGATGTGCTGTTTGTCATCGGTTCAAACACCAAGGAAAACCACCCGATTGTAGCACATCGGATGATAAAGGCCGTGCGGCGGGGAGCAAAACTGATCATCGTCGATCCCCGCAGGGTGCCGCTCGTCAGGTTCGCCAGTCTCTGGCTTCAGCACCGGCCCGGAACCGATGTGGCCCTGCTGAACGGCATGATGCATGTCCTCCTGGCAGAGAATCTCGTCGACCGGGCGTTCATCGAGGAACGGACCGAGGGATTCACGAATGAGTTCCAGACAGCCATCCGTGGTATTACGCTGGAGTCCGTGGAAAAGATCACCGGCGTGCCCAAGGAGAAGATCATCGAGGCGGCGCGCATCTATGGAACAGGCAAGCGGGCGGGTATATACTACACCATGGGGATCACCCAGCATTCGCACGGGACAGATAATGTCTTTGCGCTAGCGAATCTGGCGCTGATGACCGGGAACCTCGGCAAAGAGAGTGCCGGTGTGAATCCGCTACGCGGCCAGAACAATGTTCAGGGTTCGTGCGATTCCGGATGTCTGCCAAACGTCTATCCGGGCTATCAGCGGGTGACGGTTCCAGCCGTGCGGGAGCGATTCGAAGAGCTCTGGGGTGTCAAGCTCTCAGCGCGCGAAGGCCTGATGGCCAATGAGATGCTTGATGCCGCGCTTGCCGGGAAGTTGAAGGCGCTGTACATCATGGGCGAGAATCCTGCGCTCACTGATCCCGACACCGTGCATACAGGTAAGGCGCTCAAGGCGCTGGAATTGCTGATCGTGCAGGACCTTTTCATGACCGAAACCGCGGAGTTGGCGCACGTGGTGCTGCCCGCCACTTCTTTTGCCGAGAAGGTCGGCACGTTCACGAATACCGAGCGCCGCGTGCAGCTGGTGCGCCGCGTGGTGAACGCTCCCGGCCAGGCCATGAAGGACTCGCACATCATTATGGAGATATCGAGGCGGCTGGGGTACGAGATGCCGTACCATCACACCGAGGAAGTTTTTCAGGAGTTGGGAAAGGCCTGGCCGGCCATGGCGGGCATCTCCTATTCGCGGATCGAAGAGGAAGGCGGGCTCCAGTGGCCCTGCCCCACGCCGGACCACCCGGGCACGCAGTTCCTGTTCAAGGGCGGATTCCCCCGCGGCAAGGCCCGGTTCACGAACGTGACGTTCCGCCCTTCGGTGGAGCAGCCGGACAGCGAGTTCCCTTTTGTGCTGACCACGGGCAGGATGCTGTTCCAGTACCACACCGGCAGCATGACCCGGCGCGTGAAGGCCATCGAAAAGGTCGCGGGCACGCCGTACATCGAGATCAGCCGCGAGGACGCGCGGGAGCTCGGCGTGGAGAACGGAGCAATGGTGAAGGTCACGTCGCGCCGCGGCTCCATCACCCTTGCCGCGCAGGTGACGACCAAGCCGGACCGCGGCGTGGTGTTCATCCCCTTCCACTACCGCGAGGCGGCGGCCAACATCCTGACGAGCAGCACAGCTGTGGACCCGATCTGCCGGATCCCGGAGCTGAAGGTGGGGACGGTGCGGATCGAGAAGGCTTGAGAATTAAGTAAAATAAAACGAAAGACGTCAAGTTCCTGTTTCGCACGAAGGCACGAAGACACGAAGACACGAAGAAGACCTTTAGTGAGAACCATTGCTTTTCTCTGCGGCTTCGTGGCTTCGTGTGAGATAAGCTTCTGATCGGATTTCCTGGTAAATAAAGGAGCGTGCTTATGATCAAAGGTGCTGATCTCAAGGGCCAGAAACTGCTGTGCGATCTCGATGACCGGGAGCTGGAAAGCATCGCCAAAAGGATGACGCGGGAGCAGCATGCCAAGGGCGCGCAGGTGTTCCGCGACGGCGAGCCCACCAAGGGGATCTTCCTGATCAAGAAGGGGAAGGTCGAGATCTCCAAGCCTACGCCCGACGGGTGGAAACAGACGCTTGCCCTGTTGACGGAGCTGCATTTCTTCGGCGAACTGTCGGTGATCGAGGACCGGAAGAACCACAGCACGAACACCACGGCGGTCGACGACGCCGAGCTGTACCGGATAACGGTGGACGAGTTCAAGGCGCTGGAAAAGGACGAGCCGGTGATGATGTACAAGATCATGAAGACCATGGCGCGCATGGCGAGCCGGAACGTGCATATGATGAACGAGAAGCTGATCAAGGCACTGATTAGTTACTAGAGATAAGAGATGAGAGACGAGAGACGAGAGACGAGGATCTCTCCTCTCTCCTGCAGGCTTTACGCTGCTGTAACTGGTCACTGGTCGCTCGTCACTTGTATCAAAGTAAGGAAGAATAAGGCGGATTATCCGCCAGAGGCTAATTACATTCAGGAATAAAGGGAGGTTTTGCACATGGCACTGGATCCTACCAAGCATCAGGACTGGGAGATCGCGGAAGATTCGGAAAAGCGGATGAAGCCCATCGCGGAGATCGCGGAGAAGATGGGGCTCACCAAGGACGAGCTGCTGCCTTACGGCCACTATATCGCCAAGGTGGACTTCAAGAAGGTGCTGAAGCGGCTGGAAGGCCGGCCTGACGGCAAGTACATCGATGTGACGGCCATCACCCCGACCCCGCTCGGCGAGGGCAAGTCCACCTCTACCATCGGCCTGACCCAGGGACTGGGCAAGCGCGGCAAGAACGTGATCGCCGCGATCCGCCAGCCTTCGGGCGGACCGACCATGAACATCAAGGGCTCCGCCGCGGGCGGCGGCCTGTCCCAGGTCATTCCGCTCACGCCCTTCTCGCTGGGACTCACCGGCGACATCAACGCCATCATGAACGCCCACAACCTGGCCATGGTCGCGCTCACCTCGCGGATGCAGCATGAGTTCAACTACAACGACGAGCAGATGGCCAAGCGCAAGCTGAAGCGGCTCGACATCGATCCGCACAACGTGGAGATGAAGTGGATCATCGACTTCTGCGCCCAGTCGCTTCGCGAGATCATCATCGGCATGGGCGGCAAGACGAACGGCTTCATGATGAAGTCCGGCTTTGCCATCGCCGTGTCGTCGGAAGTGATGGCCATCCTGGCCGTTGCGAAAGATCTCAAGGACATGCGCGAGCGCATGGGCCGGATCGTGGTGGCCACGAGCAAGAGCGGCCAGCCGGTCACGACCGAGGACCTGGGCGTCGCCGGCGCCATGACGGCCTGGATGGTCGAGGCGTTGAACCCGAACCTTCTCCAGACCATCGAGGGCCAACCCGTGTTCGTGCACGCCGGCCCCTTTGCGAACATCGCCATCGGCCAGTCGTCCATCATCGCTGACCGCGTGGGCCTCAAGCTCGGCGACTACGTCGTCACCGAGTCCGGGTTCGCCGCGGACATCGGGTTCGAGAAGTTCTGGAACCTCAAGTGCCGCATGTCGGGACTCAAGCCCCACGCAGCGGTCATCGTCGCCACCATCCGGGCGCTCAAGTGCCACGGCGGAGCGCCGATCCCGGTGCCGGGCAAGCCCATGCCGGAAGAATACAAGGGCGAGAACGTGGGCTGGGTCGAGAAGGGCTGCGAGAACCTGGTGCACCACATCAAGGTCGCGAAGAAGTCGGGCATGAACCCCGTGGTCTGCATCAACGCTTTCTATACGGACACGGACGCGGAGATCAAGGCGGTCCGCAGGCTGGCAGAAGCAGCCGGCGCCCGCGTGGCCCTGTCGCGCCACTGGGAAAAGGGCGGCGACGGAGCACTGGAGTTCGCCGACGCGGTCATCGACGCCTGCAATGAGAAGAACGACTTTAAGTTCCTCTATGAGCTGACCGCGCCTCTCAAGAAGCGTATCGAGTTGATCGCAACGGAAGTGTACGGCGCTGACGGCGTGGACTACACGCCCGAGGCGGAGACCAAGTGCAAGAAGCTCGAAGCGGACCCCGAGATCGCCAAGCTCGGCGTCTGCATGGTGAAGACCCATTTGTCGCTTACCGACAACCCGAACCTCAAGGGCGTGCCCAAGGGCTGGCGCCTGCGCATCCGCGACATCCTGACCTTCAAGGGCGCGGGCTTCGTGGTGCCGGTGGCCGGCTCCATCACGCTCATGCCGGGAACAGCGTCAGATCCTGCCTATCGCCGCGTGGACGTGGATGTGGAGACCGGCAAGGTGAAGGGCGTGTTCTAAAAAACAGGCAGAAGACTGAAGGAAGAAGGTAGAAGAAAACAAGGCCCGCATCGGTCATCCGGTGCGGGCCTTGTTGTTCCGATGAAAACGGGAGATGCCACATAATTCACAAAAAGCTGGAATAGGCAAACTGTGAATTCTGTGCTTTCTGCGGTTAAAGTGTACTGCTGTTGCTCTTACTTCCCGTACACGTGGATCGTGTACTTGTTCCAGATGGTCAGGATGCTGAACCGTTCCACGTCCGCGAAATAGACCTCGTTCATTCCCTCTCTCTTTGCCACTTCTCCAATTGCAGCCTCGCCCCACGCCACCAGCGGAATATTTCCCTGCGGCGTAGGAACAGCGATCGTTTTTAACAAGCAACCTTGCAAAAAGAACCTTGAAAGTTTATTCGCAAAACATGAAAGGTTTTAAAGAAACGTCGGATTTTGTCGATCAAATGTCGGTACATTGATGAAATGAATTTCGTGATGCGTGAAAAGAGACAAGAAAGGACAGGCCTATTCAACCTGTCCTGCAGCAATGTTTATTAACAGCGTATGTTTACGTCGCTTCCGCCAACTGCTGATCGAACTCTTTCGCCTTCGCATCATGCTCGTTTGTCACGGTCTCAAACTCGGCAACGAACCATTGACACTTCGCCCTCAGTGTTCAATCTTATAAACAACTACCATTCAGTTCTTACCGGATAGCGAGTGATGCGTGTATCCGGCGTGAGGATGATCATGCTGCCGGCGATGGCCTGGCAGATTAGAATGCGGTCGAATGGATCCTTATGGTACTCGGGGAGCCGGGAGAGCTGAAGGACTGCTGCTTCGTCCAGGGGAAGGCTGTCGATATCGTGGCGGGTACGCCACTTTTTTATGAATTCGTGAGGAGGTTCCGGCAGGGGAAGCTTGCCCAGCCGATGCTTGACGATGATCTCCCACGCGGAAGCGGCACTCAGGTAAACATTGTTGACGGGGTCCGTGAAAAACCTGCGGGCGGCATCAGACAGGTCCGCGCTTCCCGATACAATCCAGAGGAACGTGCACGTATCCAGAAGGATATTCAAGATTCTTCGCCCTGGAAGGATGCAATCGTTTTTTCCGGCAGATCCTCGAAAAACGACGCCGGTACGGTGAACTTGCCTTTTGCCAGGCCGATGGACCGTGGCTTCTGCCGGTGCGGAGCAAGCGGACGCAATTCGGCGACCGGTTTATTCCGCTTACACAAAAGGACTGTTTCACCATGACTTACTTCGTCAAGGTACTGCGACAAGTGGGTCTTTGCTTCGTGAACATTTACTTTAATCATGGTTCAATAATAAACCATGTAGTGGACTAAGTCAAGCCGACACTTCCTACGTCGCCTCCGCCAGCTGCTGATCGAACTCCTTTGCTTTCGCATCATGCTCGTTCGTAACGGTCTCAAGCTCCGAAAAAAGACGGTCGATCTTTGCCTTGTTGTCGCGGATGGCCTGGGAGAGGTTCTTGATCTCCAGGGCCTTGCCTTTCATCGATGCTTCGGTCAATCGCTGGGTGTCCTGCTCCACGTCGAATTCAAGCTTGGTGATCTGCTCTTCCAGGGTCGCCATCTTGCGCTTGAACCCGGAGAGGGCTTTTGACCGGTCAGCAACGACCGCGGCCTTCTGTTTCTTCGCGTCCTTGCTGCGATCTGCGTTCTTGTCCTTCTTGGCCTTCTTGACCTTGACCCCGCCTTCATCGCTCCACCCGATCCGTTCCAGGAAGTCCATGTAGGTGCCTTCGAAGACCGAGACCGTGTCGTTGTCGTAGACGATGAGCTTGTTGGCAACGGCTTCGAGGATCAGCTCGCTGTGGGTCACGATAATCACGCCGCCGTCGAAGGCCTCGATGGCCTCGATGAGCGAGTCAATGGACTCCATGTCCAGGTGGTTCGTGGGCTCGTCGAGCATCAGCAGGTTCGCGGGCTGCACGAGGAGCTTGCCGAGGAGCACGCGGCTCTTTTCGCCGCCGGACAGCACGCTCACTTTCTTGAGCGCGTTGTCTCCTTCGAACATCATCAGCCCGCAGATCGCGCGGGACTCGCCCTGGGCATAGTCCGGGTGGGCGTCGATGATCTCCTGGAGCGCGGTCTTGTGCGGCTGCAAACGGTTGATGTTGGTCTGGCCGAAGTAGGCGACCCTGGTGTTCGGGTGAATCTTCACTTCGCCTGCGCTCGGCCGCATCTCGCCGGCCAGGAGGTTCAGGAGCGTGGTCTTGCCTTTGCCGTTCTTACCGATAACGCCGATGCGGTCCTTCTTGCCGATGGCAAAGGACAGCCCCTCGATCAGCTGCGGACCGTCGGGCGTGAATCCGAAGGAAAGGTCCTCGCAGGTCAGGAGCCACTTTGCCTCAAAGGGCGCTGATCGGAACTTGAAGTCCAGCTGCCTGATCTCGTCGAGCTTGTCGAGCTTCTCGTGGCGTGCCAGGGCCTTTACGCGGGACTGGACCGCGCTTGCTTTCGTTGCCTGTGCGCGGAAGCGGTTGATGAACGCCTCAACTTCCTTGCGCTTTTTTTCGTCGTTCTGACGGGTCTTTTCGTAGATCTCTTCTTCCATCAGGATCTGTTCGTAGAGCTTTGTCGTGCTGCCCTGGACCTTCCGCATCTTGCAGCGGTGGATGATCATGGTGTGGGTCGAAACGCTGTCCATGAACTCCCGGTCATGGGTGATGATGATCATCTCGTTCCGCCAGGCGCGCAGGAACTGGGTGAGCCAGCGGACCGAAACGATGTCCAGGTAGTTCGTGGGCTCGTCCAGGAGCAGGAGGTTCGGCTCGGACACCAGCACCTTGGCCAGGTTCAGGCGCACCTGATATCCGCCGGAAAGGGACGTGGGCGGCTTTTCAAAGTCCTCGTTCGAGAAGCCCAGGCCGTGCAGGATGGTCTCCGCCTTCCAGGTCTCGTCGATGTGGTCCTCGTTCTCCGGCAGGGCGAGGCAGGCTTCCTTCAGGATCGTGTCCTCGGTGAAGTGGATGTGCTGCTCCAGGTGGCCGATGGTGTAGCCCGAGGGGACCGAGATGGTGCCCGAGTCCTGGTGCTCCTCCCCGAGGATCATGCGGAAGAGCGTGGACTTGCCGTGGCCGTTCCTGCCGACCAGGCCGACGCGCTCGCGCGGGTTGATGGTGAAGCCGACGCCGTCAAAGAGCGTCTGTTTGCCGTAGGATTTCTCTATATTGGTGACTTGAAGCATAGGGCCACATAGTACAACAGCGGGCCGGGAGAGGCAAAGAAAAAATACAGCAGGGGGGGCTTACATCTTCGCGACCATGTCCTGAATATCACCCAGGGGATCGTCGCCATCGGCCTTTTTGGCCGAGGATCTTTTTGGTCCCGAAGGGACCGAGGACGTACCCGTAAGCGCCCGCATGATCGTCGCAAGCACGGCTTCGGGATTGGTAAGCGGCTTATTGGCGCGGATCAAGGCGACCTGTTCCTGGATGAACTGCTCTTCGTACCGGGAAAGCTCGATGAACCGTATGCCGGCGTGGTATTTCCTGTTGTCGTTCCTTGCCCACATCAGCACGCCTCCGCGAAACCCTCCCATGCGGTCCAGGAACCAGACGAATCCCGGCTCCAGTTTGTCGTCAGCCTCAACACCCACGCCATGGCGGCTGATATTAACGACCGTTGTCTTGTGGTCGGTCCAGGAGAGGTCCTTGAAGGTGATGACGCAGAATGAACATTCGCGCTTTTTCGTGACCCGGTAGCGGATCGATTCGCGTGTGCTTTTCATGTCTATATACTAGGGTTTAGAGTTTCGTGTTCTTTGTCATGAAGAAAAAACGCTTCGTTTTGACGAAAATGCTTGACAGGACGAGGTGGTTCGGGCAGCCGCACTTTCAAAGCGGAAGTTAGGCTTTGAAAGTGC
>Ga0224495_10001121_pt1 | contig 19517 bp, 27 predicted proteins | sample SF_Jul11_sed_USG_FD_168128 | JGI IMG/M metagenome (GOLD analysis project Ga0224495, IMG submission 168128) | Sediment microbial communities from San Francisco Bay, California, United States - SF_Jul11_sed_USGS_4_1 | ecosystem: Environmental > Aquatic > Marine > Sediment | place: USA: California... | reverse complement strand
GAAGTTTGCCGTGGCGTGCCTGGAATCCCGCGAGTTGCGTGATTCTGCCCATTGGTTCCTGAACTATGATAAGCGCGTCAACGAGTACCGCACGCGGCAGGGGAAGAAGGAGGCGACATGAGCCATCACTACGACCTGTGTGATACGTGTTGCAAACATTTCTGTATTTGTAAATCGCCTGCGATGGAGCAGCACATCGATACCAAGATAGATGTGATGGAGAACCGCCAGGCCAAGCGCGAGGCGCAGGCGAAAGAACTCGTGGAATCATATTACGCGGAAGATAACCCTGACGTGCCGACAAGCCAGGCTGTGAAGGCTGCGTGGCTAACCACAAGAATTCTTGCCCTCCTTGCCGCCACCGAGCGGGCGGTGCTGGAGGAGGCGGCGACGATGTTAGACGCTGAAGCTGAAACGATATTGAAGGAATGGGATGATGACGCGTCTGTGCCAAGACAGACGCACGAATCCGCAGACTGCAAGGATCGCTGTGATGGCTATGCACTGTGCCAAATGACGTTCAATCTAATGGCACATAAGCTCCGCCAGCGAGCCCAGGAGGTGGGTCCATGACCTGTTCCGTCGGCGACTGGGTGCGGTTTTATCGAGGCGCAGAGCTGATTCTCGCGGTGGTGGAGTATCGCATCGAAATCGGCGTGTTCGGGAAGTACGATCTGTGCACCACGGCGGGGCGGATTCCGGAGGCGATGGTGCTGGAATGCCGGAAGGGGAAGGCCCAGCCATGACCGACTCCCTTCCCAAGCTCCTCACGCCGCCGGAGGTGCAACAGGTACTGCGGATCAGTGAACGGACCTTCTATCGCTTCATCAAGATCGGGAAGCTCCGCGCCAACCGCATTCATGGCCAATTACGTGTGTCGCTTCCTGAAGTGCAACGCTTCATCGATTCCTCTTCGACCTCCCGGCCCCTCGAAAAATAAAGTTTGCCAAACGCTGCCAAACGCTGCCACCAGGCCTCGATTTTTGTTCGCCAAAAGCGGATGGTCCCGTGCTGATGGGCACGCACGCCGTCAAGCTCCAAAAACAAAACGTCCTCGAAGCCTACGTCAAGGTTGGCACGGTGACGCACGCCTGCAAAGAGGTCGGCATTGCTCGCCGGACATTTTATCTCTGGATCAAAACCGACAAGAAATTCCTCGCCGCGTACCAAGAGGCTCAAGAAGAGGCCATCGAATCCCTGGAGAAAGAAGCCCGGCGCCGGGCCATCGAGGGCACGCTGGAGCCGGTCTACCAAGGTGGAAAACGGGTCGGGGCGATTCGCAAATACTCCGACACGCTGTTGATTTTCCTCCTGAAGGGCGCGAAGCCGGAGAAGTACCGGGACCGGCATGAAGTGACCGGCGCGAAGGGCGGGCCGATTCAAGTCCAAGATGTCTCACTGACCAAAGACCAACTGCGCGCTGAATTGACGAAACGCGGATGGCCCACGGAGTTGTTGACCAAGCCATGATGACGGCCACACTCGAACGTACCCCGTCGCCCTCCGACCTCGACCTCATGGAACAGCTGATGGTCTACGAGGCGCGTGAGTCGTTTTGGGCCTATCGCCGGTTCATGAACCCGCGCATGACGCTGGGGTGGTTTCCGTTCGAATTGGCCAAGGCCCTCCAGCAATTTGCTGAAGATTTGATCGCGGGGAAGGCCCCGAAGCTGGTGATCGCTGCGCCTCCACAACATGGCAAGTCACTCAATGCGGTGGATCTCGTCACCTGGATTGCGGGGAAGGCCCCGCACCTCCGCACGATCTATACGTCCTTCAGTGATCGGCTCGGCATTCGCGCGAACCTGCGCGTCCAACGGGTGATGAGTTCCGCGAAATATCATCGCGTGTTCCCCCAAACCCGCATCAACGAAGCCGGCAGCCCGTCGGATGCCACCCGCAACCGCGAGCTGATCGAGTACGTCGGACATGACGGGTATTTCCGCAACACGACGGTCAACGGCGCGATCAACGGCGAAGGCTTGGACTTTGGCCTGATCGACGATCCGCTAAAGGGCCGGAAGGAAGCCAATAGTCAGCACGTCAAAGACGCGATGTGGGACTACTTCACCGACGACTTCTTCACGCGGTTTTCTGATGGGGCGGGGTTTCTCGTCATTGCCACGCGCTGGGCCACAGACGATCCGACCGGCCGCATCATGGAGCAGTTCGGCGACGACGTGCGCGTCCTCCGCTTCCCGGCGCTGGCTGAACAGGATGAACCGCACCGGAAAGAAGGCGAGGCGCTGTTCCCTGAACTCAAGTCCGAAGCGTTCCTCGTGGAACGCAAGCGCATTCTGTCGTCGGCCAGCTTTGACGCGCTCTACCAGGGCAACCCCAAAAAGGCGGGCGGGTCAGTCTTCAAGATCGCCTGGTTCAAGTTCTACACCGTGCTGCCTCCGCTGAAGTATCGCGTCATCTACGGCGATACGGCGCAGAAGACGAAAGAGCACAACGACTATTCGGTGTTCCAGTGCTGGGGCTTGGGCACCGATGGCCGGATCTATCTGATCGATCAAATCCGCGGCAAGTGGCAAGCCCCAGAATTGCGGACGATGGCGATTGCGTTCTGGAACAAGCACAAGGCCTTCAATGCCGACAAGTTCGGCGCACTGCGCACCATGAAGGTCGAAGACAAGGTGAGCGGCACTGGGATGATCCAGGACATTCGCAAATTGGGGAAGTTTCCCATTGTGGGCATTGAGCGCACCGTCGACAAGCTGACTCGCGCAGAGGACGGCACCGGCCATATTGAGTCGGGCTATGTGGTGCTGCCGGAGGACGCCGATTTTGTGAGCGCCCTCTTGAACGAGTGCGAAGATTTTTCTGCCGATCTGGGTCATGCCCACGATGACCAGATCGACCCCATGCTGGACGCGATCAAGGACATGCTCGCGGGCAATACCGTCCGTCAATGGGAGCACATCCTGTGAAGAAGAAGCGGACACGGACACCGACCGCAGACGGGTTCGCCAACCTGGCGGCACGGCTTGGGGTTGGCGCGGACAACCTGTTGTCGCAAGGCGTCTACGTCAAAAACGCCATCACCCAGAATCAAGTCGTGCTCGATAACCTCTATCGGGGCAGCTGGATCATCGGCAAGGTGGTCGATGCGGTGGCCGAAGACATGACCCGCGCCGGGATCACGATCACGGGAGACACCGACCCCAAGAATGTGCAGAAGCTCCAGACCGCATTGACGCGGTTGCATGTCTGGAACAGCCTGCTGGACGGCATCAAGTGGGGGCGGCTGTACGGCGGCGCGATCTCGTTCATCGTGGTCGACGGCCAAGCGCCGGACAGTGAACTGACGCTGGAGTCGGTACAGAAGGGCCAGTTCAAGGGCCTGGCGGTCTACGATCGCTGGCGGGTCACGCCAGACGTGAGCCGCGTGATCGAGAGCGGCCCGAACATGGGTCTGCCGTTGTACTACACATTGCTGGGCGAAGGCACCATCAAGCCGATCACGATGCACCATACGCGGGTGATCCGGCACATCGGCATTCAGCTCCCCTGGCGGCAGGCCCTCACCGAGCAATTCTGGGGCGAGAGCGAAGTGGAGCGGTTGTACGACCGGCTCTTGCCGTTTGATTCCACGACCATGGGCGCGGCGAGCCTGGCACAACGGGCGCACTTGCGCACCGTCAGCGTGCACGGATTGCGAGACATCCTCTCAACGGGCGGGCAGGCCGAAGAGAACCTGATCAAGATGTTCAAGTACATGGCCTATTTGCAAAACTCCGAAGGCATCACGCTCCTGGACAAAGAGGATGTCTTCGACGCGCACAGCTACACCTTTGCCGGACTCAGCGACATCATCATGCAAATGGGCCAGCAGATTTCAGGGGCATCAGGCATCCCACTCGTGCGGTTGTTCGGGCAATCGCCAGCCGGCTTGAACAGCACCGGCGAGTCGGACCTGCGCATGTACTATGACGGCATTCACGCGCAACAGGAAAGCCGATTGCGGGATGGGCTCTTTCGGGTGCTGCGGGTGCTGCACCAGTCGGTCCTCGGGAAGGACGCCGACGAAGCCTTCGATTTCGAGTTCGCACCCTTGTGGCAGTTGAACGACGAACAGCGGTCGAAGCTGGGTACTGAAGTGACGGCATCGGTCGGCTCAGCCTATGAAAAGGGCCTCATTACGTTGCCGACGGCGCTGCGCGAATTGCGGCAGATGTCCGCGACCACTGGCCTCTTCACCAATATCACGGATCAAGACATCACAGACGCAGAGCACGAACCGCCTCCACAGCCGGGGATTGCGACTCCTCCGCTTGAAGGGGCCGGGGGGAAGACACCGGAGATGGTCAAGGGCGAAGAGGCAGACGAGGACACGGACCAGGACACGAAGCGGGACAAGGGCAATAAAGTCCTAGACCGGATTCAGGCATGGCTCAAGTCGTAGGCCGATCATGGCAAGAACCTTTGCATCCAGTAAGGCGGCAGAACGCAATTTTCAGAAGGCGCTCAAGCGCGTGGCGCGGATCGTGGCGGGGATGGTGCAGACCCACATTCACGGTTCGCGGTTATCCGATGGGGAACAGATGATGCGGCTCTTGCGGGAATACGCCAAGGTGCTGACCCCGTGGGCGACACGGGTCGCGCACGACATGGTGGACGACGTGGCACGCACGAACCGCAAGGCCTTCGAACGACGCTCTCGCACGGCGGGCATGGCCCTGCGTGGACCGTTGGCGGCGTCTTTGGAAGGACAGACGGCACGGATGCTCCAGCATCGGCAAGTGGAATTGATCACGAGTCTCCCGATTCAGGCCGGGGAGCGGGCCCAACGACTTGCCCAACAGGCACAACACGACGGCACCCGGGCGGCGGAGATCGCCGAACAGTTGGCGCAGACGGAACAGGTGACGGTGAGCCGGGCCACCCTCATCGCCCGAACAGAAGTCGCCAAGGCCAATGCCGCCTTGACGCAGGCACGGGCCGAGGCCGTGGGCGCCACGCACTACCAATGGGAAACCGTGGAGGATGCCGATACTCGAGACACACACGCGGCCATGCAGGGCACCGTGCATCGATTCGATACGCCACCCACGTTAGGGGACGGCATGACCGGCAACCCTGGGGAGTTCCCGAACTGCCGATGCTTCGCCGTCCCGATCTTGCACGGCGAACCGATGGGAGCCGCATCCCTGGAAGGGCAGGCCGCATGAAATACTATTCTGCCGCCAGCTTAAGCGAAAATATCCACATCACGCCGGAAGGCTACTTGATCTGCCTGGGGGTGCCGATCGCGCGCGCGGGCGAGTTGGTCTATGGGCGCCACGAAGTGCCGATCACGCCGGGCGCTGGCAGCACGGTGGTCTCGCGTGAGGTCGGCGACATTCATGCGCCGGAAACGATTGCGAGCTTCGAGGGCAAACCCGTCACGCTGCATCACCCGATGGGCGGGGATTTTGTCACACCGGAGAACTGGCGCAAGTTGGCCGTCGGCATCGTCCAACACGTGCGGCCTGGGACGGGCGAGGACGCCGACAAGCTCTTAGCGGATCTCCTCATCACGGATTCGGCGGCCATCATCGCGGTGCAATCCAAGGCGCTACGCGAAGTGTCCTGTGGGTATGACGCAGACTTCGTGGAAGTCGCGCCAGGACTGGGCAAACAGACCAACATCATCGGCAACCATGTGGCACTGGTGTACGAAGGGCGGTGCGGCTCGGAGTGCGCCATTGTCGATCACGTGCATAACCAAGGAGGACAGGACATGAAGTTGAAGGAACGACTGTTGGCTATTTTCGGGAAGGCGTTGGACGAGGCGGCGTTACCGGACACAGACAGCAATGGCAACGCGGGCGGAACGGGTCAGGCTGCCGATACGGCCACAGCGGCCATTCGCGATGAAGTGGCAGCCATTGGGAAACGAGTCGACGACGAGGTGGGGAAGATCGGCACCCGGCTCGGCACCATGGAAGCGGCGTTGGCGAAGCTCCTGGGTTTGGAGTCGTTGGACGGGACCGGCAAACCGGCAGTCGTGGGCGATGGGAAAGCGGCAGACGCCCTGTGTACCGATGCCGACACGATTGCACGGGCTGAGATCCTGGCCCCTGGTATCGTCAAGTCGAAGGACGTCGCCCGCAAATCATTGGACCATGCGCTGGGACAAGCGGACACGAAAGACATGATCGCGCCGCTCATGCGCGGCAAGGGGCTGGATACGATGACTGAGGATGAAGTCGGCGCGTTGTTGGTGTCCGCGTCAGAGCTGGTGAAAGCGTCACGGCGGGCCGCCTTGGCGAAGCACAGCACCATCGACAATTTGCCGTCCATCAAGCCGGGAGCCATGACCCCGGAGAAAGTGAACGAGATCAACGCCAAGCAGTACGCGGGACGGTAAGCGGCGATTGGCATCGAAGACACGGGCGCACACCACACAGAGCACTTAACGGGAGGGACGGACCATGGCATCGATTACGACACGGATGGAATCAGGGGTAGCGGGGGAAATCACCAGGCCGCAAGACGCGGTGGTGGAATCGGGGTTGTTCGACACCGCGAAGGTGCCAGCGGCCTACGGGCTGCCGATCAAGCTGGTGGCCGGCAAGGTCACGAAGATCGAGGTGGGCGATACCGCGGCCTCGTTCTATGGGTTGCTGACGCGGCAAGCCCCCAGCATTGCCGGGGATACGGCACAAACCTTTGCCGGCGCGACCCCGAAGTCGGATGCCGTGCAGGGGCTGTTGGTGCGCGGCTATGCGAACGTGAAATGCACGATCGGCACGCCCGTGCGCAATGGCATCGTCTACATGCGCGTGGTGGCATCGGGTGGGGCAGCTGGCGACCTGGAAGCCACGGCGGATGGCGTCAACAACGTCGCCTTGACCGGGGTGGTGTGGGCGGCCGCCGGAAAAGACGCCAACAACGTCGCAGAAATTCGGATCAAGTAAGGCAGGAGCAGACGGACGGAACCCCGTCCTGAATACGTTCACACTTTTCTCATACACGGAGGGCAGCCACGATGCACACGATCAAGCGGGCCAGAGTGCGAGACAACCGGGCGCAGGTGTTCGATTCCACCCTGGCCTACTTCGTCAACCAATTGGACAGCATGGATCAGCGGCTCTACATGCCGCTGTATTCCGTCAGCTGGGGCCGGGACATCAAGTTGCGCGGCGGCTTGTCCATGGCGAACGAGTCCACCTCGTTCCTGCGGTCCAATGTCGGCGCGATGGGGTCGCAGTCGGCAAGCGGCAAGCCGTGGCTGGCACCGAACGCGACGGCGTTGCCCGGCGTCACCATCAACGGCGAACGGATCGTCCTGCCGTTGCGCCTTCTGGGCATGGAGTTGAGCTACATGTCCGTGGAATTGGAACGGTCTCAGCTGTTGGGCCAGCCGATCGACCAGGCGAAGTTCAACGCCATGAACATCAAGTACCAGATGGACACCGACGAAATGGTGTACGTCGGCGACACCGAAGTCGGGGCGTATGGCCTCTGTAACAGCCCGTTGGTCTCAGCGGCCAGTGTGGCGGCGGACGGTGCGGGGTCATCGGCCCTGTGGACCGCGAAGACGGCGGATCAGATCGTGCGCGACATCAACGACATGCTCAACGCGGCCTGGGTAGCCAGCGGGTACGCGGTGTGCCCGGACAAGTTGCTCCTTCCCCCGGCCAAGTTCTCCTACCTGGTCGGGACCAAGGTCAGCACATCAGCGGACAAGAGCATCCTGAAGTACGTCAAGGAAAACACGATCAGCAATTCCGTCAACGGTCGCGAGCTGGACATTCAGCCGGTCAAGTGGCTGACGGGCCGGGGCGCGGGCGCGACGGATCGTATGGTGGCGTACACAAACCAAGAGGACCGGGTACGGTTTCCCATGGTGCCGGTTCGCCGCGAGACCCCGTACTACCTCGGCGTGCGGTTCAATGCGCCGTACATCTGGGCCTTTGGCGAAGTGGAAATGGTGTACCCCGAAACCGTGCTGTATCGGGACGGGTTCTAAGGAGCACGCATTTCACAACTGAGCGGAGAGAGAACAGCCCGGGAAAAACCGCATGAGAGAAAGGATCGCAGCATGAAAACTGTCACGTTTAAGCGTGTCGTGGAATTAGGCTTCGGGGCGGCCCATCAACAGTTTCGCATCGGCACCCATCACGTGCCGGAGGAGTTGTGTACGGGCTGGTTCTTCGAGGCCTTAGTCAAGGACGGGGACGCCATTGTGGCACAGGCCGACGTCCCCGAGTCGAAGCCCGCTGAGGGCTCGACGCTTCTTGACCTGTCGGCCAAGGACGTACTGCTGGCGTTGCAGAGCCGCACGTTTACGGAGGACGCGCTGCTGGAGCTGGTGGAGATGGAACAGACCGGGAAAAACCGCAAGACGGTGGTGGATGAACTCTACAGCCTGATTGAGGCGATCAAGTAAAGAAGGCACACGATGGCACACGGCACCCCCGCATTCGTCACCAACTTGCGCGCGCTCTTTCCAGAGTTCGCAAGCGCGGTGACGTATCCCGATGCGACGATCCAGACATGGGCAGGGATCGGTGAGGCCCAGATCAGCGCGGATCGCTTTGGCACGCTCTTTGAGCATGCGTCCATGCTGTTTGTGGCCCACAACCTGAAACTGGTTGCCGGTGGCGGGAACGCCCCTGGCGGGGTGGTGTCGAGCAAAACTGTGGGCTCTGTAACAGTCAGCTACGACACGGGCGAGTCGATGCTGCCGGGGGCCGGTCATTGGAACCAGACGGTGTACGGGCGGCAGTTCATCCAGCTGTCACGGCTGATCGGCGCGGGGTGTGTGCAGCTATGACGGGCATGACCATCACGAAAGACCTGTTCAAGCAGGTGGCCGAGTCGATCGGCACGATGGCCAAACGCCGGGTGCTGATTGGCATTCCGGCGCCAGAGAATCAACGCCAGGACGGAGCGCTGGGGAACGCGGCGCTCGGCTACATCCACGAGAAGGGGAGCGGGGTGCAGAAGATTCCGGCACGCCCGTTCCTGGTGCCGGGGGTGCGAGCGGCAGAGGCCAAGACCATCAAGGCCTTGAAGGCTGCGGCACAAGCGGCACTTGACGGCGATCCCCACGCTCTGGACCAGGGGCTGAACACGGCCGGGTTGATCGGGCAAACGACGGTGAAGCAGACCTTGCGCAACGGTGGGACGGAAGACAAACCGTTTAAGCCGTTATCGCAACGAACACTCGCCGCGCGACGGCGCAAAGGATTTGCGGGTGAAAAGCCGTTGGTGCGCACGGCGCAGCTGCTGAACAGCATCACCTACGTGGTGCGGGACAAATAACATGGGCTTCATCGATGTCTCTGAACTGTTGACCGATGTGGATTTCACGGATGCGGTGACGCGCATTCGGCGGTCGTCATCGGTGACCAGTGACGGGCTCAATAGTGTGACGGAGACGAGTGAGACCATCACGGTGGTCATCTCCACTCTGGGGAAGAATCAGCTTCAGCTGGTGCCTGAAGGCGTGCGGGTGACCGATGCGATCGCCGTCTACCACCAGGGTCAGATCCAGAACGAAGGGCCAGGAGAGTATGCCGACATGATTGTCTGGGGCGGCCAACGGTACAAGGCCACGGCGGTGCTGGAAGATTGGATGCACATGGGCGCTGGGTTCACCGTCACGTTGTGTGTGAGGGAGACGGTCTATGCCGAGTAACGTCGCCGGCCCCTTGGTGCAGACGGCCGGCCCCACGGAAGGGGCCGCGCTGCGCCTGCTCCTGCATGACTTGATCCGCGATGTCACCGGACTGGCGGGGACGTTGGTGCGTCCCATGTGGCAGCCGGAACCGCCTCCCGTGCCGGCCATCACGGTGGATTGGTGCGCCTTCTCGATCGTCTCGCAGACGCCGGACGCGAACGCCTACCACGACCAGGATTCCGACACGTCGGCCAAGATCGTGCGGCACGAGGACCTGGAGGTGCTGTGCGCGTGGTACGGGCCGAATTGTCAGGACTATGCCGGACGGCTGCGAGACGCCTTGGACCTCTCACAGAACCGGGACACCTTGCGGGCGGCGGGGATCGGCTATGTCGGGAGCAGTGGCACGATGCGCGTGCCGGAACAGATCAATGCACGGTGGTTTGATCGCGCCGACCTCACCCTGTCATTCCGGCGTGAAATCCGGCGCACCTATGCGGTCATGAAGTTCTTGGGCGTCACCGGCACCATCACGACAGACAACACAGAACCGTTAACGCATACTTGGCAAGCCTAACAGGAGGGTCGCAACATGAACGGATTGAACGTAGCACGGTTGGTGAGTGTCCAAGTCAACCTGGCGCCATTGGCGGCGGCCCGGCGCGGATTCGGCACGCTGTTGGTGGTCGGGGATTCCGACGTGGTCGATGGATTGGAGCGGTTGCGCACCTACACGGATCTGGAGTCGGTGGCCACGGACTACGGCACGTCCGCGCCAGAATATCTGGCCGCGTCTTTGTACTTCAGCCAGACGCCGAAACCGAAAACCCTGATGACGGGTCGCTGGTTGCGCACAGCCACGAAGGCGTTTGTGAAAGGGGCGGTCTTAACCGCCACCGAACAATTGCTGGCCACCTGGACGGCGATTACCACCGGATCATTTAAGATCACGATTGACGGCGTATTGAAAACGTTGTCGCTCCTGGACTTTTCCGGTGCGGCCAATCTCAACGCGGTTGCGACGATCATTGACACGGCACTCGTCGGCGGCGGGTGTACGTGGGACGGGTCACGCTTCAAGATTACCAGCGACACGACCGGGGCAACCTCCACCATCACCTATGCTGAGCCAACCGGGGCGGGGTTCGACATTTCCGGGATGCTCAAGTTGACGAGCACCACGGCCACTGGATTGGTTCAAGGGTATGCGGCAGAAACCCCTGTGGCGTGCGTCACGGAGTTGGCCAACCGTTCTGGGGCCTGGTACGGGTCGATGTTCGCAGCTGCCACGATGCCGAACAATGCAGAGTTGACGGCAGTCGCGGCCTTCATCCAGGGAGCCAGCGTCAGCCGGCTCTTCGGGATCACGGAGACGGACACGCGGGTGTTGGATAGCACGTATCTGACCGATCTGGCCACCATCATGAAGGATCTGAACTACACGCGGACGTGCGTCTATCACAGCGCGAACAAGTACGCGGTGGCCTCGATGTTTGGTCGGGCCTTCTCGGTGAACTTCTCGGCCAACCGCAGCACGATCACCCTCATGTTCAAACAACAGCCGGGCATCGTGGCCAACACGTTGACGGAGACTCAGGCCCAGACGCTGAAAAGTAAGCGGTGCAACGTGTTCGTGAACTACAACAACGACACGGCGATTTTACAAGAGGGCGTCATGTCAGGGCAGGCCTACTTCGATGAAATGCATGGCCTGGATTGGTTCGCCGATGCGCTCCAAAACGCAGAATACAACCTGCTCTACCAGAGCAAGACCAAGATTCCCCAGACCGACGCCGGACAGAACCAATTGGTCAGTGTCGCCGCGAGTGTGTGCGACGAAGCCGTGAACAACGGCTTGGTGGCGCCGGGCACCTGGCACGCGGATGGGTTCGGACAGCTCCAGCGCGGGGATTATTTGAAGGAGGGCTATTACATCTACACCGAGTCGATGACGTTGCAGGCGCAAGCCGTCCGTGAACAGCGCATCGCGCCTCCCATTCAGATTGCGTTGAAGCTGGCCGGGGCCGTGCATCAAATCGATTGCATCGTGGACGTGAACCGATAATCAACGCTCCATCACAGGGCTAAAGGAGGGACAACGCAATGACCTATTCATTCAAGGACGTGGTGGCTGCCATCGTCGGGATCGGCGGCGCGGCGAACCTGGGCATGGGGGCCGGGGCGGACAAGGAAGGCATCACGATCGAGGCCGCAGAAGACAAGAACGTGATGACCATTGGGGCGGACGGAAGCGGCATGCACTCGCTGGTCGCCAATGAGGCGAGCGTGGTGACGGTGCGCCTGCTTAAGACGTCGCCCATGAACGCGATTTTGCAGCTGATGTACAACATTCAAACCTCGTCCAGCCTCTTGCACGGCAAGAACACCATCGCCATTCGTGACATCGCGCGCGGGGACAGCATTGTGCTGGTGGCGGCGGCATTCAAGAAGCGTCCGACGATCAACTATGCCGTGGAGGGTGGGGCGGTCGAGTGGACCTTTGACGCCATCCGCACGGCACCCGTCTTGGGCATCGGCACGCCGGTGATCTAAGCCATGGAACACACCATTGGTGAACATACATATCGTGTGGGCCGGATCGATGCGCTGAAACAGTTTCATATCGTGCGTCGGCTGGGGCCGATCTTTGGTGAATTGGCCCCAGCCCTGCGGGGTGCAACAGGCAATGCCGAGGCCGACGTGTTGACCGCAGTGCCAGCCGTCATGGGGGCCTTTGCCAAGCTGTCCGATGACGACATGAATTATTGCCTGTTTGGGCTGTTGGCCGTGGTCGAACGGAAACAGCCCACAGGCCTCGGATGGGGCCCAGTGAGTACGGGCCACGTGTTGGCCTACAGCGACATTGCGATGACGCAAATGCTCCAACTGGCATGGGTCTGCCTCCAGCAGAATTTATCCGGTTTTTTCGCCGCACTCCCCTCGGATTTGCGCGCACTCTTCCGACCGCCAAGCGGCCAGTCAGTTGGGTGACGATGCCGGATGGGGAGGATTGGTTGATGCGGCCCGTGTTGCGCGGGGCCTGCCGGTATGAACGCTTGGTGGACGGCACCCTGAGTCTTGAGGATGTGGCGCGGATCAATGACGCGCTGGATGTGCAAGACGAGAATGAGCGACGGTTTCGAGAGGCGGACACATGAGCGGATCGTCGGACACGATTAAAGAATTTCTCGTCGGCCTGGGCTTTGACATCGATGAAGCCGGGCTCAAGAAGTTTGCCGGTGGTGTGGCCGTGGCCACGGCGAAAGTCGTGGCCTTGAGTGCTGCCGTCACGGCTGCCGCAGGATACATGGTGGCGCTCGTCACCGATAGCGCGAAGGATCTGGATAAGGTGTCCGATTTGGCAGCCCGGGTGAATTCGACCGCCAACGAAATTCTGGAATTGGGACACGTGGCCTCGTTGACGGACTCCAGTCTGGATGCGGTCATGTCCTCCTTTGACGGATTGGCCCAATCGGCTGGCGAAGCCTTTATGGGGATCGGGCGGGGCAAGATCGTGTTTCAGGCTCTGGGGCTGTCCGTCAAAGACCAGCACGGCAAGCTGAAGAATACCGCCGTCCTCATGCAGGAGATCGGCGACAAGCTCAAAGGCATGGAGGCCGGACAACAGCAAGCCGTCCTGACGAAATTGGGCATTGACCGCACGATGGTGCAGGCCTTGACGACCGATGTCACCGGACTGCGCGACGAATACCGCGCGATGTATCAAGCCGCCGGCATCGATGCCAATGCCGCAGCCAAAGCCTCCTCCGATTACATGGACAGCCTCACGCGGCTGGGATTCGTCATCGACGGCGTGCGCAAGGCCGTCGCCCTCCGGTTCATGGGACAGATTCAGCAGAGCATGGACGGCCTGCGTAAACAGTTGGTGTCGAACATGCCACAAGTGATCAGCGCGATTGAGCCGATTGTGGCCGTGGCCCTCCGGATCGCTGAGGCCTTCACGAGTGTCGGCGGCCGAGTGATTCAGATTATCGCCGGGCTGTTGGGGTGGTTCGATCGTGTGAATAAGGCGACGGATGGATGGGCGCTGATCGTGGGGGCCGCAGTGGCGGCCTGGAGGCTGCTGAACCTCTCGTTCTTGGCCACTCCGCTCGGCATGGTCTTGTCGCTCGTGGCTGCCATCGGGTTGCTGGTCGATGATTTCTTAACATGGAAAGAGGGCGGCCAGAGTCTGATCGATTGGACGGAGTGGGAACCTGGCATGACGGCTGCCATTGACGGCATCACCAAGCTTGGTGACGTTGCGTTCAATGTGTTCGATGCGATCTTTCAGACGGTCAAGATGCTAATCCAATTCCTGATCGGCGACTTTGCCGGGGGATGGGCCACAGCAGCCAAGGGCGGACAGGCGCTGATAGACACACTGACATCGCTGTGGAATGTCGTCAGCAATCTGGTCACAGCCTTTGTCAAATTGACCGGGTTGGACAAGCACCTGCCGAGCATGTCTGACATCGCCAAGCACCTGCCGAGCTTGCCGGACTTGTCTGGTGTAGTAACAGGGCTGTTTCCCTCCCTGGCCCCATCGCCACAGGCCGCACAAGCGATCTCTGGCGCACAGCAAACCGTCTCACAGAAAACCGAGATCGTTGTGCAAGGGGCCGGCAGTCCTGATGCTACCGCACGCGCCGTGGTTTCGGCACAAAGTCGTGTGAATGCGGATCTGGCCCGTAATCTGCGCGGAGGCGTGCGATGAGTCTCATGCGTCCCAACCTGGAGGCCTTGATTGCGACTCGTCGGTCGATTGGGTCGTTTGCAGCCACGATCACGATCGAGGAGTTGGCGACAGACGATGCCGAGATCACCCAGCACCCGGTGCAACAAGGGGCCTCGATCGCGGATCACGCCTATATGAAGCCGGCAGCCGTCACGATCAAGTTCATGGTCGGGGCGCAAGAGAATGTACCACTCCGTGACGTGTACACGAAGCTCCTCGCGTTGCAATCGTCCTTCGAGCCATTGGACGTGGTGACCGGCAAGCGCATCTACAAGAACATGCTGATCAAGTCGCTGGCCCAGACGACCGACCGGGACACCGAGCACGTACTGTCTGTGACGGCGCAGCTTCAGGAAGTGCGCATTGTGTCCGTGGAGACAATCGCCGTCCCGCCTCGTCAACGACAGCGCACACCAGGCAAGACGGGCGCAACGCAGAACGGCGGCACGAAGCAACCAGAACCTGTCCGGCGCAGCATTCTACAGACGATTGGTGGCTCATGATCGAGACCTCCTACCGCATCCCGCTTGAACCCGTGCCGCAGCGGTTCAACATTGCGCTGTCCGGGAAGGCCTTGACCATGGAAACGAAATGGAACGACGAGATCCCGGCGTGGGAGCTGTCCCTGTTCGACGGCGAGACGGGCACCCCGTTGGTGGCGTCGGTGGCGTTGGTGACGGGCGCGGACTTGCTAGAGCAGCATGCCCATCTTGGCATTCCCGGGCAATTGGTCGTCCATACGGACGGGGATCAAGACGCCGATCCAACACTCGACAATCTTGGCCGCACGGCGAATCTGTACTATTTGCCCATATGACAACGCAACGGCAATTTCTCCGACGGTGCAACGTGCTGATATCCGGCGATGCCGGGGCCGGGTTGGATTTGTCGCAGTTGCGCACGAAGTTTGTGATCAAGAAAACCGATGGCCAGACACCCAACACGGCTGCCGTCACCATCTACAATGTCGCCGAGGATGTCGCGGCGCGGATCGGCAAGGAGTTCACGGCTATTAAAGTTCAGGCCGGATACGACAGTCTCTACGGTAGGATATTTGCCGGAACCATCAAGCAGGTGCGCAGAGGCCGCGAGAACGGGACTGATTCCTACATCAGTATTGCCGCCGGGGATGGGGACGTGGCGTACAACGGGGCTACGGTGAATGCCACGCTCCAAGCCGGTGCCACACAGACGGATCAAGCCAACCTCTCCGTCCACTCGATGACCGGCCTGGGCGTGACGGCCGGCCCCACGGTGGCGAACAACGGGGTGAAGCTGCCGCGCGGGAAAGTGCTCTACGGCATGGCACGCGATTATCTCCGTCACCACGCGAAAGAACTGGACGCCTCGTGGTCGATTCAAGACGGCGTAGTCCAGTTTGTAGCCCAGACCGGGACGCTGCCGACGCAAGCCGTGGTCTTGACCAGCAAGACCGGCCTCGTTGGCACGCCGGAGCAAACCGACGATGGCATCAAGGTCCGGTGTCTCCTGAACCCGCGGATCACAATCGGTGGCAAGGTCCGCCTCAACCAGCGCGATATTGCCGAGGCCGCGCTCCCCGACAGCACCCAAGGGGATGCCGTGAATAAGCCCGTGGCCATCCAGCAGGACGGGTTCTATCGCGTGCTGGTGGCGCAGTTTGTCGGCGATACGCATGGACAGGAATGGTATGTGGATCTGCTGTGTCTTGGTGTGGACGACACGTTACCGACCGGCAAACAGGTGAAGCTGAATGGATAGGCGTGAACACTTCGACGACATCGAGGAAGGCATGCGCCTGGCGATCGAGGCGGCACAGGCCAGACTGTGGACGGCACTGCCGGGCCTCGTGCAGAGCGTGGATCTCGCCAAGCAGACGGTCTCCGTGCAGCCGGCAATCCGGGGGGCCATCACGCACGCAGACGGCAGCGTGCGGTTTGTCGCCATGCCCATGCTCGTGGATGTGCCCATCATGTGGCCGCGCGCGGGCGGGTTTGCGCTCACGTTGCCGGTGGCCGTGGGTGACGACGTGTTGGTGGTGTTTGCCTCACGGTGCATCGACGCCTGGTGGCAGAACGGAGGGCAAGGGGCACCGATCGAGTCGCGGATGCACGACCTCTCCGATGGGTTCGCCATCTTCGCGCCGACAAGCCAACCAAAGACGCTGGCCAACGTGCAAGCGGATGGGATCGAGCTGCGCACTGAGGCGCGGGATATTTTCATCAAGCTCACAGCCACCGGCATTCAGATCCAAGGGAACATCATCTTGACCGGCAACCTCACACAGACCGGCAACATGACGCACAGCGGCGGATCGTTCACCAGCGGCGGCAAGAACGTCGGCGCGGCACATACCCATAGCGGAGTCACGCCGGGCGGCGGCAGCACGGGAGCCCCGAACTAAGATGCGGTACCGGAAACTCAATGCTGACGGTGACATGACCTTTGGTCATCAACAAGCGGACTTCCATCGAGACACACCGGCAGCCGTGGCGCAGGCCGTGCGGACACGACTCCAATTGTGGCGCGGCGATTGGTTTCTCGATGACGAAGAAGGCACACCGTATCAGCAAGCCATTCTGGGAATGCACACGAGCAAGAGCCTGGAGCCAGCCTTGCGCGAGCGCATCTTGAGCACGCCGGGGGTGTCCGCGATCGATGACTTCCAAGTCATTCGAGACGGAGAACAACGCACCGTCACGGTGCAGGTGGCCTTGACGACGCAATACGGTGAGGCAGTCTTGACGGAGGTGTTGTAGTGGAATTGGCAGACTTGATCTACATCGATAGCACCGGCTTTCACTACCCAGACTATCCCACGATCTTGGCCACGTTTCAGGGCAAGTACCGAGAGATTTACGGGACGGATGTCTACTTAGAGGCCGACTCACAAGACGGACAATGGGTCGCAGTCCTCGCCTTGGCGCTGTACGACACCTTGCAAGTGGCTGCCAAGATTTACAACAGCCATTCCCCGACCACTGCCAGCGGGGATGCGTTAAGCCGAGACGTGAAAAAGAACGGCATCCGGCGTGCGGTTGCTACCTACTCACAAGTCGATGTCATGGTGACGGGCACAGCCGGGACGATCATCACGAATGGGCAAGCTGAGGACACGCTTGGGCAGAAGTGGAATCTTCCGGCCTCAGTCACCATTCCCCCTGGTGGATCAATCACGGTGACGGCGACAGCGGACACGATCGGCGCAGTGTCCGCGTCAGCCGGCACCATCACGAAGATTGTGACCGTGACGCTTGGCTGGCAGACCGTGACCAATCCGTCAGCCGCAACAGCCGGCAATCCGGTGGAAACAGACGCGGCCTTGCGCACGCGACAGACAATCTCGACCGCCATTCCATCCCTGTCGATCTTTCACGGTCTGCTTGGCGCTATTGCCGCATTGACCGGCGTGACTCGCCTGAAAGGGTATGAGAACGACAGCGACACGGTGGACGGCAACGGCATTCCTGGCCATCATCTTTCCTTCGTGGTTGAAGGCGGGGACAGCCAAGCTATCGGGGATGCAATCGCACTGAAGAAAACCCCTGGCACCGGCACCTATGGCACCACGTCCGTCACCACGACCGACTCACAAGGGATTACGAATATCATCAATTTCTACCGTCCCACGGTGGCGACGCTCAGCGTGGAAATCACGCTGACGGCCTTGACCGGCTACACCACGAGCATTGGTGATGCGATCAAAGCGGCCATGGCTGCCACCATCAACGCACTGAGTATCGGAGAGGCCGTGCGACTGTCACGGCTCTATGTGCCGGCCAATCTCTTCGGTGCCGCCGAGAGTCTGACGTACAACGTCACACTGCTTCGCATCAAAAAGAATGCCGGAGCGTTTGGCACAACGGACATTACCTTGGCCTTCAATGAATCGGCCTCCTGTGATGTGGCCACCAACGTCACGCTGATTGTGGTGTAACGATGACGGTTGACCAATACCTCGAACTCCTCACGCAAGCGCATAAAGATCAACCGCGATTTGTCGCCACCGTCCGCGCGTCGATCACACCACTGGTGAAATTACGGGACGTCCTGGCCGGGATGCCAGAGGCATTTGACCTGGACACAGCCGTCGGCGTGCAACAGGATGTCTGCGGGGAATGGATTGGGGTCTCCCGTCATGTGCCGACCCCGTTGACCGGCGTGTATCTCTCCTGGGGCGCGCCGGGCGTCGGTTGGGCCGAAGGAGCATGGAAAGGTCCGTCTGACCCAATAGACGGGATGACATCATTGCCGGATGACATCTATCGCGTCGTGCTCAAGGCGAGAGTGGCGTTAAATCGGTGGGATGGGTCCATTCCCAGTGCCTACACAATCTGGAGCACGGTGTTTGGCGGCAGTCTGGTGATCAGCATTCAAGATTATCAGGACATGACCATGGTTGTAGGGTTATCAGGCGGGTTGGTGGATGCCACTACGCGAGCACTCTTGATCAACGGGCTGCTGTCCATCAAGCCGGCTGGCGTGCGCATTCGGTACTATGCCACCCCACCCGTGACGGGCAAACTGTTTGCCTGGGGCGTGCCGGACAGCGCGGGGTTCGCCGGATGGGGCACAGGACAATGGGGCAATCATTTAGAGCCGGTCTAAGGGAGGACACGCATGGGGACAAATGAAATTCTACCGTTTGGGGATACGGCGTCAGGCGGCAATATCCTGACACAAGCGGCGTATGCGATAGATGCACAGCGCAACATTGGTCACCAGCCAGGCACGGCGCGGCAAGAGCTGGAGAATAAAGTCTTGCGGCAAACCAGCCTCGTGGCGGCGGCCGTAGCACAAGCAACAGCGGACAATATCACGGAAGATGTTGTTGACACACTGTCCGTCTCGACATTGGCTGCGCGATTCATCGCGGGAGTTCGCGCATTCTTGTGGAAGAAAACCACTGTCGCGTCCGCAGCGTCACCGGACATCTTTGCCGCAACGGTTGGGCATACGATCGACTATACGGGCACTACCACGTGTACGGGGTTCACGGCTGCGCCCTTTGCTGGAGCGCAACGGACGCTCGTCTGTGCGGCGGCCGCCCCCTTTACCGCCGGCGCGAATCTGCTGATCGACGGCTATGCCAGTGGCCAGACTTATACGGCGGCACCAGGCGATCGCGTGCTGGTCATCGCGTTGACCACGACGCAATTTCGGCTCACCCCTCAGCGTGTGAGT